>ERZ724522.72-NODE-72-length-53555-cov-17.896336_pt1 | contig 53555 bp, 91 predicted proteins | sample MGYA00376055_ERZ724522 | MGnify/ENA primary metagenome ERZ724522 (study PRJEB28724, sample SAMN07190884) | wastewater metagenome | isolation source: effluent of sewage treatment plant in Hong Hong | place: Hong Kong | collected 2016-03-17 ... | reverse complement strand
AAGCACGATACGGCGAGAACTTTTACGAAATGATCGGAGCAGCTGGTGGTAAAACTAGTAGAGGTGGTGGCTTTGCTGCTAACCGAGAACTAGCTAAAGTCGCTGGTCGTAAGGGTGGTCTGAAGAGTAAAAGAAGTCCAAAGCAACTAATGGAGGTAGTTTAATGAGAATATTTGCTAACTGTCTAGAGGCAATGTCTGAGGTTCATCGAGATTTGTTTGAAATGGGTATTAGAGTTACTCCTAAAACTATGCAAGATAAAGTCATTGAAGGTAATAAAGATTTCGAGACCATCGAGCTCCAGGGCTATAACTTCCGTATTCTTGATACAAGTGATATGGATACAATGGTCGAGGCTAGAGGGCTAAACCTCCAGTGGTGCTACGATGATCTCCATGAGCGTCTAAGTCCAACAGAAATCAACCCAGGTGAAGCATACAAGCTTCGGGAGGAGTGGGCTGAGTTTGTACATGAAGGTAAGTTCGCTTATACCTACAATGAGCGCATCAGAACTCAGCTTGATAAGACTATTGAGATTCTAGATAATGATAAAGAGACTCGCCAGGCTGTCATCACTATCTATGAAGGAGCTAAAGACTCAGAGAATCGTCTCGGTAAGAAGCGAGTACCGTGCTCAATGTATTATCAGGCAATTATCAGAGACGGCAAATTAGACCTGATCTACACGATGCGATCAAGTGATTTCATGACACATTGGCCGTACGACATTTGGATGGCAGCTTCTATAAAGAATCATATAGCTTCCCATGTTGGCGTTGAGCCAGGTAGTTTAATCTTCTTTGCTGGTTCACTACACGCATACGCTAAGGACATCCCAGAGACGTTCTAATGGCTATTGAAACTCTTTGCCCTTGTGGCAGTAAATTAAATAGCTGGGCTAAATATTACTGTAGTCGCTTTTGCTATTTCAATTTTCGGGAGCCTTGGAATAAAGGGAAGTACAAAGAGACTGTTAGCTATCGAGCAATTCATAAGTGGATTGAACGAACTCTTGGTCGACCAAAGAAATGTCTACATTGTGGCACTACTGAGAAATTAAATTGGGCCAACGTTAGTGGAGAGTACAAAAGAGATCTAACTGATTGGATGGAACTTTGCTCTAGTTGTCATAGGAAACATGATATTCTCAACCCTGCTAAAATAAGATTAGAACGCCCTGATCGTTGGCTTGGCAGAGAAAGACCAAAAAGGAGTACCAAACGTGCAAACTGAAGATCATATAATTTGCGTACATGACGATCATAATGGTAACATTCACATCTACCACCGAGAGTGGGAAGGTGATGTTCCCGGTGATAAGCAGGTTCAAACCATTAAAAACTTCCAATGGTACTTCCTAATTGACAAGAAAGATCTTGCTGTAGCGCTTGCTAGCAAATATGCATACGCAATAGCGAAACATGAAGAGGCAGGAGATTATATCAAGATCTACTGTCATAACCGTAATTACTCATCATATAAGCGTAAAGAGGGCAACGTAGACAGTAAGATGTTAATCGTTAAAGATTTAGACTCTAAAGGGATTAAAACATATGAGGCAGATCTTAGCTCTTACCAACGATATATGATTGACAACGATATCCAGGTGGCTGGTAAGTTTAAGATCCTATACTTCGATATCGAGACTGACGATCGACATAATGGCATAGAGATTGGCCGGGATCAGATCATATCGTTCGCTGCGTATGATCCGATTAACAAGAAGACATTCTATAAAGCTTCAGACAATGAGTCTGGGCTTATTAAAGGGTTACTCTCATTGATGGATAAATATGACGTAGTAATTGGTTGGAACTCAGAGGGATTTGATCTTCCATATATCAAAGCCAGGGCTCGTAAGTTTGGTCTACATCAGCATCTGTATAAACTCATGGGTGTGCAAAGCCTGGACTTAATGAAGAAATTCCAAGAGACCTATAGCCGAGACACTGAGATGATGAAACAGTTTAGATCATTCTCGCTCGAGTCTATCTCCACTTACTTTCTGGGTTATGGTAAGATACCTCGGGAGTCTACATGGGAAATGTTTACGGAGAATCCCGATAAGCTCCGTGAGTATAATATTAGAGACGTTAAGCTATTAGATGAGTTAGAGAAAAAGACGGGTATCGTAGAGATGTCCATCATCAAAGCACAGATCTGTGGCGCGAGACTTAATGAAAAGACTTCAGGTAGGGTATTAGATAGCTATATTATTAGAGCTGCTAACAAGAAAGGGGTTCATTATGAATCAGTCATTAGATCAGTTATTGAGACAGAAGAAGAATTCGAAGCTAGCTACGTCGGTGGCCACGTATTCACTCCTCTTGTGGGGCTCCATCGGGATGTCGTTCTATTTGACTTCTCTAGCCTATACCCTAGTATTATTAGAACGTTTAATATCTCTCCGGAGACTTATCTCGGTCCCTGGAATAGTGGTCTTAGCGAACCTGAGTCTGATAGTAATTTTATTGATGTGGACGAACCGGATGATCTTGGCACTGATATCGGGACTCCCTCGGGCTCACGTTATAAAGGTGAAAGAGGGGTAATGCCCCAGCTGATCCATGATTTAGTAGTAATGCGTAATGATATGCGAAAGAAGGAGATGCCTAAATATGACAAAGAATCATGGGAATATCAGAATTTGGACAAGAAGCAATATGTTTATAAGATCCTTGCTAACTCGATGTATGGGATTCTCGGTGCTCCGTTCTTCCGTTACTATAACCGAGATATCGCAGAGTCTATTACTCGTACGGGCCACTACCTCACTAAAGAGGCGTCGCGATGGTTCCGCGATCAGGGTTTCGCAACTATTTATGGCGACACAGACTCCATATTTGTTGCTCTCCCAGGCGGGGACCCCGAGGCTTATAGCAGTCGACTCCGGGATCATCTACAAACGCTTCTACGGGAACGATTTAACATTAGAGAATCGTTTATTGTTATGGACTATAAGACCTCGTTCGATAAGTTTCTCATCGTCGCTAAAAAGAAATATGTCGGTTTACAAGAAAACGGTAAATTCGAGCTTACTGGATTTGAGGCAATTAAGAGGGACACGATCAAGCTAGGCGTAGAACTTCAGCTAGAATTGTTCGATAAGATCATCAAGAATGATGCTACTCAAGAAGAGATTATTGATTGGATAAAGACAAACAGAGACCGGGTCCTAAACGGTGAGATCGAGCCAGAAGATATCACAGTCTATAAGAAGCTAACCAAACCACCAGAGGACTTCGTAGCATTCGCTAAGGGCGCTAAGCTCCCCGTCCACGCACAAATCTACATTGATAATAAAGACCGATATGAGGATCTCCAGGTTGGGGCATACATTCCTTTCATTATCACAGAGGGTAAACCCCTTGCTGGAATACATCCAGGTGATTTCGATGGTCAGTTTGATAAGGTTTACTACTGGAATACTCGCATATACGCGCTACTTCAAAGAGTATTAGACGTATCATTCCCTGATCATGACTGGGATCAATATATTGAATTGACAGAAGCACAGATTGTACGGGCCAAGAAGAAGGCTGAACGTGAAGCTAACCCTAAAAAGAAACGTAAAGTAAAGGTGGTTGAACTATGAGTAAATACTTTGATGGCTTCATTAGACAACAGCAGGACCTTGGCATTGACGTTAGCCCAGAACTTATACAAGTAAATGCTGAACTGCACCGGAAAGACAGAGCTAGAGCTTTCTATAGTACCCGTGGTCTGCTATGCAGATTGGGACTACATAAACGAATAATCGATGCATTCGGTGGTTCCTACCCACTTACTTGTTCTAAATGTTGGAGACATGAGTTATGAAAAAGATAACAATAGCATTCGATGTAGATGGTACTCTCATTCGTAACGATGGTCCCGGAGATATGGACGGGGGAGTACCAATAGCTAACGAACGTATCCGTTCCCTATTGATCGCTCTATCTTCATTCAAGAACGTACGTATAGTAGTATGGTCGGGAGGCGGGGAGCTTTACGCTAGACAGGTGGCAGCTGCAATTGGGATTACTCAGTACGTCAAGGAATATGCTAGTAAGAATCACATCAAGACTACAGAATATCCTGGTGGCAAGACAACTCACGAATTTAATCCTGATCTCAAACCTGATATAGCTATAGATGATATGCATTCATGTGATCTTGGTAAATTTAATTTGATCGTGAGGCAGAAATAATGGCTATGAAAATCATAGAGAAGAAGATTCCCGCTGTTGTCGCTAGACCGGCAACTACTAAAAAGATTGAAGTAATCATATGTGATCTATGTGATAAGAAGGCAATTTATAGTTGCCATCGGTGTAATAGAGATATCTGCCAAGATCATTGGCGTAACGACATCAATGATTATGGGGATTACCCTGATCGTATCTGTGAATTCTGCTATATTCTAGTACATCATAAGTATGCCCTGGAGCGAAGTGAGATGGAAGATCGGCATTATTTAGAAGAACAAAAACTTGATGAGAAGATATTAAAGGAATCATTGGAGATGACTAAATGAAATTATTGGGAATAGACCAAGGGTCTCTTAAACTCGGATATGCATTGTATAACACTGTTTCTAAGAAGTTTGAAGCATATGGCACTATGAGATTTAGATCAAAAGACCGATATATTAGATATGAGGATCTTCTTAGAAATTTAGAAGACCTAGTTAATGCTACTAATCCGACAGCTCTTGCCGTAGAGGATGTATTTTTGAAGCGTAGCGGCTTTAGTAACCCTAAGACGAGTAAAATCATGGCTGAGACTCGTGGAATCATTCTGAGCGTCCCTATACAGTTAAAGATCCCTGTATTAGATGTCAACCCGGCTGCTCTTACTAAGTTCCTGGGTATTAACACCCGGAAGCAAGATAAGAAAGAAGTTACCATGCAATATGCGTCAACTATTGTTGGTAAGCAGGTTGAGGAGGACACGGCTGACGCGATAGTCATTGCTTTGATCGCAGAGCAAATGATCATCGAAGAGAATATTAAATATGAGGAGGAGAATAAGTAATGCATACTTACCGAAACATCACATCAGAAGACCAAGAATTACTGGGCATGATAGTGCCGGCTGGCGGGAAGGTTACATCTTCAGGCTTTGTAAGCGATGAGAACTTCGAAGAAGTCGAGCTTGACGAAGAGACTGACAAAGATCCCGAAGAGGTAGAGGCTGAGCGTCAAGAATTCTTAAGTACTCTGGAGGACTAATGACCGAAGAATTAAAACAAGCATATCAATTAGTAATCGAAGACCTAGACGAGCGAATGCAGATCCCAAGCAGGGCTCTAGCAGACGTTTGTAACTATCTTCAAAACATTTTAGAGGAGGAAGCTTAATGGCTAAACCAAAATACGCTGTCTGTGGTAACTGTAATAAGGGCAACGGGCATCTGCTCGAAACTCCTATTGTATTGCTACAAAAGAATGAATCTAACCCGGAAGTACCAGATCGAATTGAGGTTGGCTTGTCATACGCTTGCTACCTATGTCACACGATCATTAAGGTAATTACTTACCCAGAACCACAGACTGTATCTGATCTACTCGGCGAAGAACCAAATTCTACCGAAACTCAGGACTAATTAGTAAGATATAATAGATCTATATTAACAGGAAGAAAATCCAAAGCCATGGGAGTCAATCATAGCTAATAAACCAAAGAACCCAGAGCATATCGCGGCAAATATCTGTGGGGCAAAGACCAAGACTCGGGCGGGAGTCTGTAAACGATTCCCTATGCCTAATGGTCGATGTCATATCCATGGTGGTAAATCAACAGGGCCAAAGAACTCTCTAGCATTCTATCGTAAGACTCTAGGAGTTGACATGGAGGCTGCGGATATTGAGAAGCCAATGGATCTACTAGGGGAGCTTGCGTTTATTCGCACACTGTTAATGAAGATGAACCAGGACCCACTTAAAGCTTACTGCCAGGACTGTAAGCAGTGGATCCGTGTTGAAATTGAATGTCCTAATAAGAAGCATGACGACAAAGGCAAAGAACACTTTGTAAGCGTTAAGGATAATGACTATAGCAAAATCATTAGTGCTACAAAGCTTCTCGGAGATGTGGCAAAAGCCCATAAAGAAATACAACAAGCAAAACAAGTAAGTATCAATATTGAAGTAATCAATATTTTAGTAATGAAAGTGATCGATGCATATGGAGCAACAAATCTTATCACCGATCCCGAGCAGAGGAAAGTTGAATTCGTTGGAAGAATTAAACGATTACTTAACACGTCAAATGGAGAGCAAATTACTGGGGGCACTCCCGGCCAATCTTAAGCGACCGGAAACAGACGACGAGCTCTGGGATTTCATATATAGCACGTGGGGAATATCTGTTCCGCGTAAGGTTGCTGTAGAAGGACACACTGCTCCATTCGAATTCGTTGCTGATGCTTTCTTTGAGCGATATCAAAACATGATTGCGTTCGCTAATCGTAATGGTGGGAAGACTATGGACTTTGCTTTAGTCGAAGTACTTGACTCAATCTTTAAGGATAAGTGTGAAACGGGCCATGTCGCAGCTATCAGAAGCCAAGCAAATAAGGGTTACAGATATGTCCTAGACTTTATCAAGAATCCAAACGTATGGCCAAGCGTTAAGAACTCGATTCAATCGGAGACTGTGTTTGCTAATGACGCAATGATCCAGATTCTTACAGGAACAATCGCAGGTGTAAACTCTCCTCACCCGCATAAAGCAAAGGCAGATGAGGTTGAGCTAATGAAGTGGGAAGTCCTCCAGGAGTTCTTCTCTATGGCTAAATCAGGAAACGGTATTAGAGCCCAGAACATTCTTACATCCACCAGGAAATACATCTATGGTTCCATGCAACGTATTCTCGACGCGATCGAGTCCGGAGAGATGCCAAACTGGAAGATCTATACGTGGAACATCTATGACATCTCCGTGCACTTTACTCTAGAGGATCTAGAACAATATCGAGATCTAGTAAAGAAGAATGATGATGGTTCAGATGTAAGCTTTTATGATCTGTTTGCACCGTACGCCGGGAAGACTGATGGTTTCTACCCACTAGACGACGCCGCGCTTAAGTTTTCAACGATGACGCTAGACACGTGGAGGACTCAGTGGACGAATGAGAAACCAAGCCGTGAAGGTTTAATCTACTTCATGTTTGAAGAGGCTAAGAACACTGCTGAGCTGTACTATAAACACTGGTTAGACACTTATGTTGGACAGGACTTTGGTACTAGTAATCCGAACGCTGCGCTTCTCATTCAATACGATGAGCTAGAGGACACTATCTACGTATTAGACGAAGACTTTAGCTACAGGACTGAGATCACCGACGTTACCGAAGAAGTATATGTTGACTGGGCTAAAGACTTTAATGTTCTACAATGGATCTGTGATCCTCGTGGAGCTGGGCAGATTATGTCAATGAATAAAGTCTTCGGCAAAGAGGGCCTAAGCGATGAGTTAGCTGAAGCTGCACCTGCTACTATGATTGAAGATGGTATAGAAAAGATCAGACATCGGCTCCGCGAAGGTAAGCTAATAATCGACGTCTCGTGCACTAAACTGATTAAAGAAATAGGACAGCTATATCACTACAAAGAGGGAACCGATAAGCCAGAGAAAGTTGATGATCATGGTTGCGATGCTCTTCGCTATTTGATCGAGTACATTGAGTCATTTATGGGACAGGAGATCAAGATAAATGTCAGCAAGGGTGGATTATATAACAGGGGCAAGAAGTGATATAATATATAGGAAACAGGTATCACATGGCACAGAAAAAGACTTCGATCACAGCTTATGTTCCAAAACATGAAACTCTCGGCGGGAAGCTTCGACGTAACGTCTATGAGATGATCGGTCGATCTGATACTGCAGATAGGATGTTTACCTCGATCTCTTCTCGATATAATTTATACAAAGCCCTGCCCTCTTTTGACATAACCAGAACCGTATACCCATTAGCCAGGGCAATCTTTCACGCATCTATCGTTAAGGACCCGGACTCATCTAAAGAATATGGTAAAGAGGTAATCCTCGGAGCAGCATTTGGTAAGCCAATTGTTAACATCGCAGCGGGATTTGCTATCGGCACCGCTGCTCAGATTGTAGAGAACTCAACAGATGCCGACGCAGAGATCATCGATAACCCAGCAGATCCAAACTCTACAGAGACTATAGATAACCCTCAGGATCCCAATGGGATTAAGATTCCTGTTAAGGAACCAGAGAATCCAACGATTAAGAACGTCAATCAATGGCTAGAAGAGCATCGCGGGGATATATTCAGATACTACCGAAACGGGATGCGCGATGGTGATAACTTTATGGTCATGGATGACAACGGAGAGATACAAGAGATCTCCCCTGAAGATGTAACAGTAGTACAGGACCCTAACACATTCGGGAAAATCGCCGGGTATAATATTCGGACAAACGTAACAACTTATGATGATAACGGCACACCAACCACTAGGACATTCCTAGATGAGATCCGCACCACTGGTAGAGAACGATTCGAGGTAGGGGAAGGCAAGAAAAGGTCAGTACCTGGCACGAAGATTGAATTCTTGGATGAGATCGGCGCCCCGGTTAATCAAAAGCTTCCAGTAGTCCACTACGCCAATGAGCGAGAAGGCCGCCAACTCTATGGCATGAGCGACTACCAATCAGTAATCTACTATATGATGAACTACCACGCATTACTAGAAAGTGGTATAAAGGGTGATATATACAACTCTACTCCGGTCCCTGTGCTAAAAGGCATTAAGAATATGCAGAAGTTCTTGGACCTTAACTTCCAAAAAGGCGACGACGGCGAATACATCATAGAATGGGAACAAGACAAGATGCTCATTGGTGGAGAAGGCTTCGACGCTGCCATGCTCACTACGAACGGCAACGCCAGTGGGACACAGATATTCTTAAACATCCTATTCTGGCTCATCTGTCAATCATCAGAGACTCCCGAGTTCGCATTCGGCACAGCTGTACAATCTTCTAAAGCATCAGTAAGCGAACAGACACCAGTACTTATACAAAAGGCTCTACGTAAACAAAGCCAGATGGAACAATCACTAAGAGAATTGATTGAGTTATACATTGAAAGAATGGCTAAGCTTAAGCCCGATGAGTTCGAAGCGGACACTCAGTTCACAATCAAGTTCCCTTCTATCTTGGACGAAGACCTTAACGTAAATCTACAGATAGTCAAAACCATGTTAGACGAGGGAACCATCACACGTAAGACAGCCGCGATCATGCTGAACTTAGGGAAGTACGTGAAGGATCTTGATGAGGAGATTATAAAAGCAACACAAGAGAAGAAGGAACGCACTCCCGTTCAAACTGACATCTTCGGATCACCAAGCCCAGATGACTCTACAGAGAAGAATCAAATAGACAAAGTCAAGAACGCTCTAAAGGGAGATCCCAACAAAGAGAAGATCCAAGAGATGAAGGGCCGACACTTTGAGACTGCAGAGCAGATCGAAGAATTCATTGCCGAGAACGATGGCAAACTAACACTAGAAGAGATAGACGAACTGTTTGACGTATTGGAGGTCTAATGCTCGCGTTAAAACTCAGCACTGGCACGGTCATATTAGATGGCCCTGAGCGTCCACTAGTTATAAAGAGCACTGTCTCAGAATATAATAAGAACCACGGTGAAGATGGTAAGTTCGCTACAGGTGGTAAAGGTGGAGTACCACACACTGAGCTGTCTGATGATATGAAGACTCTTGGCGGTACCGCAGAAGATCTATGGGATGGATACGGAGAGGACCGGGAGAACTACATGGATGCTCTTCAGGATCTTAGAAATCGATATGCAAAAGAACAGGGCTTTAGCTATGATGAGGAGTTCGCTGGGAACTTTAATGTAAGACAATGGCAGATCGAGTCATCTGGAAGATTCGGTAATGATCTCAAGTTAGCAATCAAAGACCGAGATCCTGGTGCTATGTTTGAGCAGAACTTTGCTAGGGACTTCCTAGATGCTAACGGTAAGAAGACGGTAACTCTCTACCGTGGCTTAAAAGAAGCACAGTCTAAATCAGTCTCGGGAAGTCTCCAACTGCCTGCTAATGTTGAAAGCTGGACCGACAGTAAAGAACGAGCTAAGGGCTTCTCGCCTAATGGGGTTGTAGTATCCGCTACCTTTAAGAGCAGTCAGATACATTCTACTTGGATGACAAACAAATTACTATTTAACTCGACTGAACGGGAATATATCGTAGTTACTAAGAAAGCCACTTCTGTTGAGATAGTGGAAGATAAATAGGATATAATTAAACTATGGCAGCTGGAATATACGACATCACAATCGAGCAGTATGGCGAGTTCGCTAAAGCGTTCCAGTATCTTGAGTCTGATGGTGTTACTCCGATCAACCTAAGCGGGAAGGTCGGGAAGATGCAAGTCCGTAAGACCTTTAAATCGCCTGATGTATTGGTGGAGCTATCAACTGTCAATGGCAGAATGGTACTAGACGCATCTGGGAATATAACCCTTGCATTGACTGCAGCTCAAACAGGGGTATTAAACTGGGAAGATGCATTTTATGATATCGTAATAGACGATGAGAGGATCCTACAAGGCCGTGCTATACTAGATCGAGGTACTACTCATGCCTGATCTAATCATTAGCGAAGAGCCTCGTAATCAGGTAATAACCGAAGAGCCCGTTACTCGTGTTATTAAGTCATTACAGGCTGGTCCGCAAGGGGCACCGGGCGATGATGGAGCACCCGGAGCAGCGGGCCCACAGGGGCCGCAAGGCGACCCTGGTGTTGGTGTACCAACAGGCGGCACTACTGGGCAGGTGCTAGCTAAAGACACGAACGCAGACTACGACACGGAGTGGATAGATGCTCCAGGTGGTGCGGTTGACTCAGTAAACGGACAAACTGGTGTGGTTGTTCTTGACCAAGATGATATTGCCGATGGCGTGACCGCTAAACAATACACTGCTACTGACAAAACCAAGCTCGATCATATCACTGTTACTCAAGCTGTTAATCTTGATACGATGGAGTCGGATATTGCTGCTAAACAACCGTTAGATTCAGATCTTACCGCTATTGCAGGGCTTACACCCTCGAACGATGACTTTATCCAACGTAAGGCAGGTGCATGGGCGAACAGAACGATAGCCCAAATTAAGACTGACTTAGCTATTGATCAAGTTAGTAACACCTCTGATGCTAATAAGCCAGTATCAACTGCACAGCAAACAGCTTTGAATACCAAACAAGACTTAGATGCTACTTTAACTGCTGTAGCAGCTTTGACTGCCACCGGCTTTGTTTCAATTGGCTCGAGTGGTGCGGCTGCAAGTTCAAGAGTGATAACTGCCGGTAGTTCAAAGATTGTAGTTAGTAACGGCAATGGATCATCAGGCAATCCGACAATTGACTTAGGAACTTTAAGCAAAGCTGATGTAGGACTCACAAATGTTGATAATACCAGTGATGCAAACAAGCCCGTTTCTTCGGCACAACAAACTGCCCTAGATCTTAAAGAGAACGTCGCAAACAAAGATACCGACGGGACATTAGCTGCTAATAGTGATACTAAATATGCCTCACAAAAGGCTACTAAAACCTATGCTGATACGAAACTACCGAGCAGTTACCTTGATACTGACGGCACCCTTGCTGCCAACAGTGATACTAAGATTGCTTCACAAAAAGCCATTGTGACCTATGCCAAAAAGCGAACAGGTCAGGGAACTGGTAAAGTAGATGGTTTCGCGGTTAGAGATTATAGAATATTAGGCAATGCTTATCTAAACGGTGTCACGACTAATACACCAAGCACTAATCGATGGACGTTTGAATTTTACGATGTAACAGAACCAATAACCCTTGATAGGGTAGGTATTGAAGTAACGACGGCTGGTGCGGCTGGTAAGCTAGTTCGTCTAGCACTTTATACGGCTGACCAATACTTGCAACCTGGTACACTTATCCAAGACTTCGGAACTGTTGCAACCGATGTAGGTGCAGTACCGACTCTCCAAACAATAACCATAAACCTTACTTTGCAACCTGGACGCTACATAGGTATTGTTACGCAGGATGGTGCGGCTGCATTTAGGGTAATAACTGCATTCCATCTTGCAGGAAATGCTTTGACCGCTGGTACTGGTACAAGTCCATATCGAAATATTACTTCACTTGGTGGGGCTGGTACTGTTTCAGGCGGCTATGCTTCAGTAAATCCAAAGTGGGAGCGTGATGTTTACTCTGGCTCTGGTGCTACTCAATACTTTATGAAGTTTAGGGAGGTAGTGTAATGATAATCAACACAACTTATGATGATGGTGGGTATGACCCAAATAAACCTAATAACAATATTGTCGAAACAGTAGAGCGTATTGATAGAGAGCATTGTGTAATCAAGCAATATGATGGCGAAACTATCATTAATGAAGAAACTGTTTATATGCTAGAACCAATCGAAAACGAGAATGCACAATTGACTATACCTAAATCTGCCGTTACAAAACTGGCTGAAGATATGGCAAATCCAAGTATTAACTCCATTTCAGAGATTAAGTCTGTTATATCAGACTTCGCAAGCAAGATACAGTAATCGTTAATATAGATACAATTATAACTTAGCTTAAGTCAATAGCCAACAGGTTTGTAAAAGGCATTATAGTATAATTATAAGTAGAAGACATTACCAAGATGTTCGTTATTATGAACGTGATGATGAGCTTCGTAAGAAAGGTATATTAACAATGAGTAAATTCTGGAAATGGAATAATGCTGTCGAAGGTAAAGGCTCCAAGCTTATTATCGAGGGCGTTATATCGGACATGACTTGGTTTGGTGACGAAGCTACCCCAAGGAACTCCGTGACGAACTCGCAAAGCAATCAGGAGACATAACCGTATCACTCAACTCGGGTGGTGGCGATGTGTTTGCTGAGCATGATCCCAAGGTAAAAGTAGGCAGGGTATTCGTCTAACATCTACTATAATTAATATATGGACAAACGATTCTTACAATCGATTAGTGACATGGACGATGAGGTCCAAAGGTTACTTGGTAAGCTAAACTCTCAGTATCAACGAGATCTTAAGGACCACTCGAGAGGCGATGATATTAATGACACCGAAGAGCTTCTAAAGAAGATCACTGCAGCTACGGTAGTATTCGCTGCTGCTTACGGGGTTCTACTACAGAAATATAGCGGTAAGGTGGTCGCTATAAGCCTTCAAAGTGGAAGCAGGGTGTTTACTCCACTTATTAAGCAATTCCCTTCTAGCGGAGCTGAGAAGATCAAAATACAGCGGCTTATATCATCTAAAGAGAAGAACATTCAAAAGATATTGCTAAATAGGAAGTTCCCGGGCACTAATAAAAATGTAAGCCAACGTATTGCTGGTATGAGCAACGGCACAGCCCGAACGGTTCGGAATATCATATTCGACGCCCAGAACCAGGGCAAAGGCTCATTTGAGATAGCTAAACTCATTGAAGGATATGTTAAACCATCAGCCTCGGGCATACGAGTAGCTCCTTGGACGATAGCAAGACGTGTTCTTGGTAAACCTATCAGTTATGTCCCAACGGGAATCCCAGCGGGTTCGGTAGAGTATAACGCTATGCGATTGGCAAGAACCGAGACGGCATACTCGTATCAACAGGCATCGCAGGCATGGGTAGATGATCCTGACTTCTGGTACACAACGGGTGTATACTGGGGCTTATCAAAGTCGCACCCTAACAAAGACATATGCGATGAGTATCATAATCACGATGAGGGACTCGGTAAAGGGGTATGGCGTAAATGCCCGAAGATCCCACACCCACATTGCCTGTGCCCGGTAACTCCAGCAGTCATGGACCGGGATACTTTTATGAAGGAATTAAAGAAAAGATATGGAAATTAGCATAAAAACGTTTACAAATGATTGAAAACGGGGTATTATAGATTCATAAGAGGGCAAACAATGAAAGCAATAACAGGTCATCGCTACAAACTAACATTCGATTTTATCGGTATTAACGAAGTTACAAAGGGTGATAAATACGACAAAGGTGAAGTATTCGAGTACAGTGAGTTCGCGGACCCAGAGCACGGCGGATCCTTTATCGCAGAATTTGATGGAGCTCGCATTAGTCTAGACGTCGCTAACAAGATAGAAAAAGAAAATGGTAAGCCGATGTTCAAGGAGATTACATAATGGCTGAGTACGGAGCACCGCAAAGCGACTTCTGGGATAAAGCTGTACCAGCATTCTGTGTCATGCTTCTAGTCGCTGCGTTAATCTCTGTGCCATTCATGTATAACGACAGCATGAAAGCTAAAGAGAAGCAATGGCAATCAGAGGGATGCCGAATGTATGATAACTCTAAGATGGCAGATGTACCTGTTAAATGTCTGAACGAATTCACAGATCATTATAAAGCCCAGAACCAAAGAACTCAGCCGCCAGAGGTGATCAAATGACTAGTCCAACAAAAGCTATATGCATATGCGGGAAAGAGGTTAGTCTTAAGTCAGATGGTCGTAAGTTAGCAAACAGGCTCGCACATCTCTTCCGAAAATTAGACTCTTTGTGGGAACAGCGGGCAGCTCTAGGCCCATTGCCAGAGATCGTAGCGGATATTGAGCATGCTAATCATGAGATAGAAGAGCTGCTTGAGTATCACAAGATGATGAAGGAGATGCAATCGTGAGTAGAAAAGTATGGATCTTTATTGCAATCTGTTTAACATTATACACAGTGTCTGCTTGGATCCTCGCTGCGAAAGTAATCTTCGACTTTTTATTTATGCTAGGGATGTGGGCAATATCATGATAGACTTCCCAAACGCAGTTATTGGCATACTATTTGGGCTATCGATAACTTACTTATTATGGGCATTAAAAGAGAGGAGTAAGTAATGACTGATTACCAGGATGAACCCGAACAGATAGTCAAAAATATACATGATAGCAGGGATAGCTTGCCAGATAATGCTAGCCCAGGTCGTGAAGATAATATAGAAGATAAAGCAAGTGCAGCAGGCTGGAACGCCTACCGTAACGAAGTACTAGCCCAACTAGGCAAGGAGGAGTAGATGAACACAACGACTTATACTTACGAGGAAATGCGAGCAGAAGCTAAACGCTTTGTAAGCCAGCATATTCAACGGCTCATTTCAACAAGTGCAATCAAAGAGAAATCACCTGAATGGTACGCACTAGCACAGCTCAAGACTAATGTTGATGAGGATAAATCATGAGTACCTACCAAGACCGAGCAAGAGAAATAGTGCAGGCGGCTATCAACTTTGCAGTAGCCGAGGCGACCCGCAAACAAAAGACCTTAGTAGATAACTACCCACAAGTAAGCCTAGAGGGAGCCCTATCCGAGTTAGCCTCTATTGTTGAGGAGGAGAAGCAATTAGCACAAATAGAGTTAATGGCAACAGTATTGAACGAACTAGGCGGTGAATTGATACTAAAACGAAGCTCACTAGTAACGCTTGATAAGAACACTGCCGTAGAAACCTGGGACGATATGGACGGCATACACTACCGACTACGAGAGCAGAGAGACCAACTATCTAATAGGAACCTACCAACATCAGATGAAGATAATAAGGAAACTATACAATGAGTAAGATAACAGTAGATAAATTAGACCCAACTAAAAAAGTTGCCAGAGTGCATATTTCGAGCGAACACCCAGACCCCTTGTACTTCGACAAAGATAACAAGCGAATAGCTCATGTTGAAATTGAAGAAGACTACAAGCCTGAATACGACTTTGAGACTGAGAACATTAAACACTGGTTTTACCGCCAAGAGTCTACCCTTTACCGAGATGTAAACACGCTTGTAGGCAAGTTTAGAAGCCGCTGGACAGCCGAGAAGTACGCTAAGGCTCTATTCTATCGCTGGGTGATACGATGACTAGCGGTAACCCAATAGTGCATATTCTAGGTCATTGCAGCAGTAGCCATGAGGGAGATTGTTGGTACTGGGAGACATCTGAGAAGCGAAGAAACTCAAATAAAGGCTCAGTTTGGTTCGAGGAACAACAGCAGCAAGCTATCGAAGCCTATATAGCTGAGAGACCAAGTGCAGAGGCTTTTATTGAGTGGGGTTGGGGTAAACGATGCAAGACTACTGATAAAGAAGACTTTCCCGAAATTGAACACGATCCTCTAGCCAATCGGTGTGCTAACTGCGAGATGTGGGAACACTTTGACGAATGGAAGAGCCAACTTAAATCTAATGAGAGGGTAAACTAAAATGAGCTTAAAGATTAATGGTGAAGAGCATACAGGGTGGTTCGCGAATCTAATTAGTGGGATCGTCGCACTATGCACCCTATTCTGGATCGGGGTTGCCTTTATGGCTATAGCAGCTATCTTTATAGCACCGCTAGCATTTGTATTTTATTTAATAATGAGGATCATATCATGAAACTATGGCAAGTACTACTACTAATATTAACGTTCCCGATCTGGTTCGCGATGCTGATGTTCACCGCAACATTACTATTCACATTGCTGTATCCAGTATTCCCTTTGATTGTAATGGGGCTAACGATCTGGCTCGTATGGTGGTTCATACAAGTAAATAAGAAGAAGGCAGAGTAATGACTAGAGAGGACATCGACAAGATCACAGCCTTAAAGACTACAGTTGAGATCATCGTTAGCACGTATTGGCCAACCCGGATCATCAAGTCAGTTACTATTAAGAATATAGAAGAAAAGACCATATTCAACAAAGAGGTAACTCTCTCAGCTAAAGAAGCTAAGTATCTATGCCAGCAGCTTAACTCACTATATCGGGATCAGAAGAATGGCTAAGTTACCTGCTCCTCCTCAATTTATCGAGCTAAGTATTGGCGGGGAAGTCTTTACTGTGCGGACCTTTAGCAAAGAACCCTTGTTTGATGGTACTCAGTTAACCTACGAAGTCCAAATAGAAATCCACCCAGACGACGCTGAGCGTATGCAGGCAGCATTGGAGCGCGAGAATGGGTGATAGAATAACTACATTCAATGATTGTCCACACTGCGGTAGCAAAGGTACATTCGAATGCTACGAGGCTATCAGCTCACTAATAAAGCAAGATGAGTGCACCGAGTGTGGTTATATGCGAGTATATAACGTAACTGATGATGGTACCCTGATTACTATCGGTAAAGCCCGGGAGATTATACCAGAGGGAATGCATGAGTAGATATCAGGTAACAGTCAAGAGCCGAGACGGAAAGCATAGTAGAGCCGTAGCTATTTATGTCTACGATACCGAGGAAGAACTCTACAAAGCAGCGAGCGATTGGAACGGTGAGCCAAATGACTGGGAAGGAACGAATGGCTTAACACAATCAGGATGGCTAGATAGCATCGATGAGAAAGGGGAAGTCACTTCAAGTAAGCATATTGTTCTTATCAGGCTAATGAGGCCACATCTGGGTAGCGCAGTAGTATCTCATGAGTGCTGTCATGCAGCTATTCGCATATGGCAAGCATGGCACAAGAGTGGACTAAATATCGAAGAAGATGACATTGAAAAGGAAGAAGAGTATTGCTACTTACTTAGCGACCTAGTCTATTTGGTGGTTAACAAGCTATACGCGAAAGGGTACTATAAATGAACGCTTTAGAAGAGCCAATGCATATAATGCCTACAGATGATATTCTAGAGCATTCCGAGACTGCTACGTGCGACTGTGAGCCTGTTATTATGATCAATCCCAATGGCAACCAGATAGTGCATAACGCATATGGCGGTAGAGAACATCTAGAGCCTGGTCATATGAGATTTGATTGTAAATTCTAAACGTAGGAGGGTCAAAATGAAAGTCGACATAGAGCCAAAGTGGGAAACATATTATTTACATAGCACCGGGAGAATCGTAGGACCGAACTATGGTGAGAGCCTGGGCAAAAAGAACCTAGAACGTTTAGACTACGGTAACTTATTCGTTAGCCGACGTGAAGTAGAACGTGCTCGTAGGTTAGTAAGAATCGCAATGGCAATAGCGAAGTGGCGAATATGGCCGCTATAAGTGAAGGCCTCATTAAGAGGTACATCAAACAAAGCAATCTCATTGAGGGTATTAGCGACCCAGCTGAGATACTGCAATCATTAGTAGCGTGGCGTTATCTTGAAGGGCAAACGATATTAAGCCACGGAGTGATAAAAAAGGTTCAAAAGATCATCACTCTAAACCAAACGGACCTACGCCCGGATCAACGGGGATACTATAGAGATATGAGTAGATACAATGTCCAAGTGGGTGGGCATATAGCTCCCAGCTGGCATATGGTTCCCGGAATGATGGATAATTGGCTAATGGACTTTAGAGGCATGGATGCTTTCGATGCTCATTGCTGGTTTGAGCGTATACATCCATTCGTAGACGGTAATGGCAGAACAGGTAGAATGCTAATGTGGTGGCAACAGCTCCGAGAAGACACAGTTCCTACGATGATACTCAACAAAGATAAGATAGAATATTATCAACTACTAGCAGGGAGCAAATGATGCTATCAGTAAATAATCTTAAAGAGTTAGAGACAGATTTAATGGACGCTATTGGCCTGGGCGACGGGGTGATCCAGGTAGGCAGGATTAACCCATTCGTGCCGAATCGTCAGCCCCAGGGAGTCTTTGCTCGTTTTAATGACGGACATGAGATTGAGATTCTGGTAAGAGAAATTAAAGTCGGGGAAAGGAAGATGTTCAGATGAAAAAAGTAGGAGTAACAGGAGGCATGGGGTTCATTGGACGCTATGTCGTAGAAGAATTACAATCAAGGGGCTATGAGCCTGTCATTATGGATCATCATATTAGACAGCCGCATGAGTATCCCAAGGGAGTAGAGATATTCCTAGGGGACGTCCGAGATGACGTAGCAATGACTGAGTTCGCTGCTCATGTAGACGGTATTATCCACTTAGCCGCAGTACTTGGCACCCAGGAGACTATCAATAATCCACGCCCAGCCGCGCAGTCGAATCTAATGGGCGGACTTAACTTCTTGGAGGCAGTCGCACAGTATGATATCCCGGGCGTATACATCGCAGTCGGTAACTGGTGGATGAATAATCCGTATAGCATCACTAAGAACATGATCGAGCGATTCGTGAGAATGTTTAATAAAGACCGAGGCACTAGAGTAAACGTAGTACGAGCAGTCAACGCATATGGGCCACGACAATTAGCCGCAGCTCCCTTTGCTCATGGTAAGGTCCGCAAGATAACTCCTGCTCTTGTTTGCAGGGCTCTGTCTGGGATCCCTATGGAGCTGTATGGCGGTGGCAAACAGGTAAGTGATATGGTTTACGTAGGCGACGTTGCTAAGGCCCTTGTGCAAGCTCTAGAGTACGCTGATCGGGGAGTAGTAATCGACGAGGCGACTGAAGTGGGATCAGCTGAGCCTGTAACCGTACTAGAAGTGGCTAAACTAGTCAATGAGATCCTACAAGATAAAGACCTGAAGATGGTTGAAATAGTAAGTCTTCCCATGCGACCGGGCGAGAACGTAGGAGACGTAGTAGCTGCCGACACGGAGACTCTACCCAATATCGGAATGGACGTTGCTGATCTCAAAGATCTGAAGCAAGGGCTCACTGAGACTATCGACTACTTTATCGAACATGAAGGTAAGACTTGGTCTAAGTTTTAGTGAAAGTATTCTTTTCGAACTACCATATTAGTGTCAACCCAACTTTAGTAGATGATCTGCTGGCTGCTGGATTAGAGGTGGTAGTACCGAGAGACGATTTCCAAGGGATCCATATTGGCTTCTTTGCCCCTAATACTGAGCACTTTAATAAGCCTGGCGTAATTCCAGTAACATATGCTGAGTATCTGACTATGGAGCCTATGGCGATGATCATACCCTGTGAGCAGATGATCAAAGACTTTAAACTACTAAGAGAGTCCCGCGGGAACGTAGACGTCATCGTATATCTGACAGCTAACTCAAACGCTGCTGATACGTATCCCGATGACTCTGACTTTATCATTAGCCACGATCTCTACTATCACCGAGCTACCAAGGCTAAATACAAGATCTGGTACTTTAATCAGCCGACGTTCGAGATAGAGCCGAAGACTGAAGAAGAAATACGAGAAGCATTTGACAATAAACATGTTAACTTATATGTTAACAACTTCTATGACTCTGGATTCGAGCCTGAACTGCAGGCTGCTAATCAATTTAGAGAGCTTTACCAGAACGCTTTTGGAGTACGGGTTAACTTCTTCGGCTATGGTAATGAAGATGGATGGCCACAACCTCCTGTAACACACCAACATATGAAAGATAGTATGTTCACCCTATGCTTTAAGCGAAGAGAGACCTGGGGCCAAATGGTAAACGAGTCTATGCAGATCGGTACGCCGTGTATCTTTATGGAGGACTTAATGTGGAGTACCTTTAAAGATTATCTGATCAACCAAGATATATCAATTATTGGTTGCAATGCTTTTGGCCTAGTAGACGCTATAATTAATATGACATTCGATGACTATCTCGTCATGGTCAAAGAGGCACAGTGGCAAAGCAGAATGTATTGTAATACTGAGATTAACGTTGAGAAGCTTAAGTGGCTATTTAATAAAGTAGAGGAGGTATTATGAAGAACCCATGTACAGAGGCTAACTGTGAACGTCAGTTATTTAAGGACGGGCTATGCCAATGGCATTACATGAAGTGGGCTACCAACCCTAGGGAGGTATTCTCCCACATCAAACCACCAGAAGGATCTCCTAGAATTACTATCCCAACGCCCAAGCCAGAGCCAAAGATTAGTATCATGGGGACTATTGTTGCTAATTTAGCTTTACTTTGGATAGCACTCTTCTTGTTGGATCAAGTTATTAAGCTGGGCTCTAGCTTGATTCGTACCATTTTCGGCTAAAAGACTCTGTAATATACTTTGATATAATGGACGTATAGCGGATAACACCGTTCCATTAAATAACGAGGATATTATCATGGCAGAGAACCAAGAACCAACCAAGACTGAAGAAGAGCTTGCTGCTGAAGCACAAGCCGAACAAGAAGCTTTAGAAGCTCAAGAAGCAGAAGAAGCTAAGGCCGCAGAAGCTGCTAAAGCTAAAGAAGACGCCGACAAGAAGAAAGCTGCTGTTAAGAAGCCAGCTGTTAAGAAAGAGAAAGTATATTACTCACCAACTAGTGGCGTACAGCTTACCGAACGCGCAGATGGTACTTTCTATGATCCAAAGGCCAACGAAGTATTCACTAAAGATTTCTTGAAGGAAGTCGCTAATGATCCTACTTCACGTTCATCGGTTAACGTAGACCCTAAAGAATCTAATGAGCGTCTCGTTAATCCCGCTCCTGTTAGCAATTTCGCAGGTGCCCCCAATGGTGACAACAGCGGCAAGATTTTCGCTAGTTAGTTAACCCCTAGAGCTCTTAATCGGGCTCTAGCCATTAGCTAATTAATAAAGGAGAGATATCCAATGTTCGTGAAATGTAAAAGCTGCAAAAAGGGAATTATCGCAAAATATATTGCAGATAATGTATTGCTAGTGACTAAGCGTCAAAAGGATTTTCATCCTATTAAATTAGTATTAGGTGGAAAAGACTATGACGTTGCTATAAGTTGTACTCTCTGTGGTGAGAGTCAATTTATAGAATGCGTTAATGGTAAAGTAATAATTGATAATCTATTAATGGAGGAAGACCACAATGGCCAACCAAAACCCACGATTGAACAACCAAACGGAGACGGAAAAGACATCAGCACCAACGGAGACTACCCAGCACCAGAGTCCGGAGCCGATCCTGTCGGAGACTCAGTCGGCGGAGACCCAATCCCAGCAGAAGCCGTCCCAGCCAGCTAAGGAAGAAAAGAAGCCACGAGGCGGTAGAAGCGAACGTCCCAAGAAAGCTAAGACTGATGCAGAGACTCCGATCATTGACGATGGCAAAGAGATCAAGGTTCCAGGCGTAGTAGGGAAGCACTTTACTGACAATCTGAATGACCCAAACGCAGAACTAATGACAGTAGATCAAGTGATTGCCCACATGGCTACCATGAATAACGTTCCGCGCGAGTTTAACCGTCTACGTAACAGTGGCGTATTAGCTGATGAGAATACTACACGTAATGCTCTACGGAACAAGGGCTTTTCTGTTTAGTTTCATCTACATATGCATGTTTTACTCTAGACTAGTCTATAGCTTATAATATGTATGTAAAGGCGATATAGCCAAACTAGGCAATTACGCCTTTTAAATTGGAGCAGCAATGCCTAAAGAATTAGCACTTGGATTCGGTACAGTTAGTGAAATGGCTAATGACTCGGAAGCTAGTAAAGCGGGAATTATCGTCCCGATAGCTGAAGGGGTCGACTTAGACAGTCTCACTGCTAATGACGAGGATCCTCTTTTTGTTACTATCGACGCCCTCAAGCCCGGTCGTAGCGAGAATAAGAGAAATTACTCCTTGTCGGAAATCCGTAAGATTGCTAAACAGGTACTAGAACTTAAGCCTAACGGTTATCTAGGACATCTATCTGAAGAAGAGAAGGCCACCAAGTATCCTGATCCAGTAGTTATATGGATCGGTGCTACCGTCGCTAAGTACAAGGGCGAAGATCGACTCTTCATTAAGGGATATGTTCTACCTAAGCACGATAAGTTTAGGGATTATCTAAAGCGAGCTCTAGCAACAGGGACGAATATTGCTGTGTCTATCTTCGGCCAAGCTTTCCAGAAATGGAATAACGAGACTAAAGGATATGACATATCAGAATTTGATCTTGAGAGCATCGACTTCGCAAGAAGTGGAGCTGAAGGTATGGCTAACGCCGGCTTTATGCAGTTGACTGCCGAAATGAATCAACAAGGAGACGATATGACTCGTGAAGAAGTTTTACAGTCAGTAACTGTCGCCGAGATGAAAGACATTAATCCTGGGTTCGTAGAACAAGTCGAGAATGAGGCCACAAAGGGGCTCAAAGCTACGGTCTCAGAAATGTCGAGTGTTCTTGGAGTTCAGGAAACTGATGATTTAAAAGAAGCCATTGCTGAGATGCAATCTCAAAATGGCGAACTGCAGCACAAAGTTGCAGGTTACGTAGTTGACCGTGAATTAGGTCAAGGCGTCCCTTCAGTAGCCGCCCGCGAAATGGTGAAGAAGACGATTCTGTCTGAGATGACAGACTACAGCAGCGAAGAAGTAGTTAAGAGCTTCGTCTCTGAGATGCTTTCTAGCGAACGGGTAAAAGCTATGGTTGCACAAGCATCTCCATCATTATTGGTGGGCGGTGGTGAAGACAACCGTGAGCAAGTCAAAGTAAGTAAATGGATAAAGGGGAAAGAATAATATGAGTTCATTCCGATCTGATGGTAAAACAACTCGCGTTACTGCTCCCTACGATGTAACCAAGAACAGCCCGGTTCACGCCAATGGCTGGTTTGGTATTGCTCTTCAAGATGCTGACAGTGGTGACATTGTTGCACTCGAGACCGAGCGAGAACATAACATCGTAGTGGCCGCCGAGGTAACCGCTGCAGTTGGCGATATCTTGTACATTAACAAGACGACCGGTGTCGTAAACACCACTAACAGCGGTGCTACCAAGGCCTTTGGTAAAGTAACCGTTGCTAAAGATAGTAACAACAACGTTTCAATTAAACTGCTTCCGCAGGTAACGGCATAGGAAGGAACTGATATGCTTACTCAAGAAAAAATCAAGTTAGCTTCACAAGCCGCACCTCAACTCGCCAAGACTGTTGTCTCGGAAATGAAGAGCGGTAAACGAAGTATGGGCCTGGAATGGTCTGATGAAGTAGTCTCTGGCAAGTCTACTTTGAAGGAAATGATCGGTACCGATGACGGTGCTAGCGATTTTCTGGAAAAAACAACCTATGATGTATATCAAGGTCGTGAAGCCATCCCTCTAGTATATAAAGACATCTATACTACTAAAGAAGATCGCAGTTTCCCACGCGTGATGATCGCTAAAGAATACGGTCCAGTACAGACTGTCTTCCTAGAGAAGCTCGAAGGCGAAGAAGTCCGCTTCGGTAGCCTCGGAGCTGGTGTAGAAAAGGTAGTTCGCTTCCATACCTACGCCGCTGGTCTCGAATGGTCAGAAGATATGGTCGAGTACAACGAGTACTGGAGTCTAACCGACGCCGCTGCTTCGTTTGGTGAAAGCTATAACAAGCTGTTGAACCACCTCCACATGAGTCCAATCATCTCAGCTAGTTACACCACCACTAGCGCAACCGCCTCTGTAGCTAAGGCTGCACAGGAAGCCGGTACTCCACAGCTTATTGCTTGGAATACTGACGTTAAAACCACTATCCAGCAAGCATTTGACGTACTGCCTTTGGCTACTCAAATCATCGTTAACTCAGGTGATCTCGATTACCTCGAGCGTAACATTGCCACTGACATCTTGGCTGACAACAGCGAAGGTCCAACGAAGCGTCGATTTAACGCTTTGCAGAAGGTAGTCTACGATGGCGACGAAGTAACCGTTGACGGTGAAGTCTACACCTACACAGGCGTAGCCGCTGGATTCGCTTACATGCTCGTTCCAAAGCGACAGTTTACTGAGTACATCAAGCACGATCTCTTGATCGATGATGACTCTGGTGATCTATCCCGCTTGATCGTTGCTCAAATGGTCGGTCGCGCCCGACGCGCAGTATTCGCTGGTCTATCCGGTAAATACGGTGTGATCAAAGTTGACATTCGCGCTTAGTACTTAACAGCTTAACTAGTAGGAAACACCTATGATTTTAAATTGGCACGGTATACTCGCAGACGGACAGGGTTATAGTGGCTCAGCTAATGAGTTCGCTTTAGCCCTGGACCGGGCCGGCGTCGATGTAAGAGTCATGACTCCTAGTCAAAAGAAGGGGACGGGCATTGATTATCACAATGCTCCCCCTGCTGTTCAGAAGATACTAGATAAGCCGTACGCAAAAGGCAAAGTAGGCGTTGCGTATGGTTTACCTAATATGTTCGGGGACCTAGAACGACTTGAATATGATACTAAGATTGGATTCACTATGTTTGAAACCAATAAACTCCCTGACGGTGAGATCTGGGGTGGTCCCGGTGGTGGCGTAGCTCAAATGAATAGAATGGACCGAATGTGGACTCCTAGTCAGTTCTGCAAAGACCTATTTATTCAATCAGGGGTAACTGTCCCGATCGACGTTATCAACATCGGTATTAACACAGATAGATTCCCATGGCTAGAGCGAGAAGATGACGGAGTATTTACCTTCCTGATGCTGGGCACACTCACTAGTAGAAAAGATCCAGGCTCTGCTATATCGGCGTTTATCAACTTATTTAAGGGTAACCCGAACGTTAGACTTATTATGAAGACTCAAAGTGGAACCTTAGGGGCTATATCATTCCCATATGACAACATTGAGATTATCGACCGACTAAGTACTCATGAGGAGATACTAGAGCTTTATCGTAAGGCTGATTGCTTTGTCTTCCCAACCAGAGGCGAAGGATTCGGGATGCCACCGATGGAAGCAATGAGTACTGGTATACCTGCTATTATTCCGAAGAACACCGGGCTCCTAGAGTACGCGAATGAAGATGACTGTCTACTTATTGACAGTAACCAGCTGATCAAGGCAGATCGCTTCCCGAAGAAGTGGGGAGATGTTGGCTACTTCTGGCAATGCGACTTTGATCAACTGCAAGAGAAGATGCTATGGGCATATGAGAATCAGGAAGAAGTTAAGAAAATGGGTCTCGCCGCAAGCAAGAGGATCCACCGAGACTTCAACTATGATCGGATTGGTAATGATATAATTAAAGTATTAGAGGACCTGTAAATGACTGATCTAGAGCTAGTACGAAATAATATCGACGACCACCCGCGTAGTGGATTGACTTACGCTGAAGGGCAATCAACTGAGAAAGTCTATGTCCTAGACAATAAGAACGTTTATGACTTAACCGTAGAAGTAGATGGAGTTGCTGTTGCAAGCTCTGAGTACACTCTCGGTAGTAAGACCGGCGAAGTAATTGGCACCTTTGATGGTAATGAGGTCAAGTTTAGATATACATACGCAGCATTTACAGATGCAGAGATCGAGTACTACTTGGAGGAGCAGACCGTAACGAAAGCCACTCTGGATCTCATCGATATTCTACTCATGAGCGCCTCAAAGAGATTCGATTATAAATCAGGCCAGAAAGATATGAAAGCATCACAGATCTTTGATCATCTGAAGGACTTAAGGAAGCAGTTTGCAGACGCTGTGGCAGATGAAAGTCCAACAGACGGTGTAGTACTCCTCACGCGTACGAATCGCTATTACGCGCCCTCTACTGATACTGGTGGCTATGATCTATCGAGAGCCGATGAGTTATGAGCAGGGACATCAATTGGTTAGATAGAGATTATCAAGAATCAGAAGACGTCTCCCAAATTATCGAAGACGGATCATTACTAGTCGATGTCTATCGTGACCACATTGGAGGGGACGTTGGATTTGATGATGTATTTGAGGACCAAGTAAGAGTCCGCTCGATCATTGCTAGAATCGATAAGCTAAAGCCGGGCTTTAATCGTAACCCGAATGAGGCAGGAACCGTTAACAATCATCTGTTTATTGGAACAACCAAAGACCGAGACGTTAGGAACGGTGATGTCTGGAAAGTAGATGGCAAGGAGTTTAAAGTAACAAGCCCTGACACTGTTGGTCAACCGTATAGTGAAGTTCAATTAGAGATTCAGCTATGAGAAGTCAAGTTAAATTCAGAAACGTTGACACCATAACTAAGGCAATAGGCCCAGCAACACGTAGACTAGCACTATTTGCGCACGATGTAGCAGGATATGAGTTTTTACAGGCCAAAGCCAAAGCACAAGAGAAAGCTCCATGGACTGACAGGACAGGGAATGCTCGCCAGAGTATTGACATGGCGGATCTATCAACACAGAATGAGATCAGATTTGCTCTTATTATCGGTGTAGACTACGGCATATGGCTAGAGCTAGCAAATCAGGGTAAATACCGTATCATCGGACCAACAGTTGATAATGCTGGCGCACAGATAATGAAAACTCTTGGAGGTGGTGTAATATGACAACTTTTGTATCAGATGTCGCTAAAGTATTGAAAGCAGACACTAAATTAATGAATATGCTACCAGCAAATAAACCATATTCGGGCGACGGAGCAGCTGCTCGGAAGTACTCAATCATCCCTGCCGGCAATGCGAGTGGAAAGACTGTAACTCCTTTTATCACTTTACAGGCAGGATCTCGGAATGCTGTAGATGAGAACGCAGTCAATGAGCTAATTTATATACGAGTCTATGACAAAGAGCAGTATGGCGTAGCCCATATTGCTAAGATCCTAGACCGTGTTAAGACACTGCTTCATAATAAGCCATTAGCACTAGACCGAGGGATAGAAGTTAAGATCAAATATGAGGGTGGTCTTGCAGAGCTTAGGGACGATTCAGTTCAAGCCCACTTCGTTGAAGATCAGTATAGATTATTATCGTTATGAGTTAAAATATAAGTAATGGCAGTTGAGCCAAGCGCAGAAATACCCTCTCTGCGTTTGTCCCAGCTGCCTTCCAAATTGAAATGGTCGATTTCAGTTTAGTCAGTTGGTTAACAGGAGAACATAATAATGTCAGATGTAAGAAACTTTATCGGAGCCGGTTTACGAGATCTTAAGTTACGCTTAAGCACAGGCGAAGTCATTGATTGTTACGGTGCAGTATCCGCAGAAGGTGCTCCAAAGGTAGATGGTACAGATGTTAAGGGCGATGACGCTCTGCTCGGTACCTTTAATTCAAGCATTAGTGAAGATTTCACTGCTGTCTTGCATGGTCTAACCTTTGATGCTATCCAAGCTATTACTGGTAACACTGCAGCTTCGAGCGCTACTGGATCTACGATTCCACTGGGCACAGACTCAGAGCTGAGTGCCCCCTTTGTTGAAGTACAGTCTTTTACAGTTGCTAAGACCAAAGATGGTGCAGCAGCTTACATTAAGAAGACTTGGCGTAAAGTGCAGATTAACTCTCTGCAAGTAAGCCAGCAAGGTGAAAAAGAATTCACCGCTACTTTGGAAGGCGTTGCTCTACAGACAGCCCTCGATATTACCGGGGTAACATTGACACCTAAGCGCATTGCAGATATCGAAGGCGTTGTAGGTACCTACACAGCTAGTTAGTAAAAGGAGGACCGAGTGAGTAAGGAAAAACCTGAACAACTCGCGGCTCCCACTCAGGTGGAGCCCGAACCGATCACAGCATCAACAGATGCAGACCTAGAAGAATACTTAGAGAAACAGGCAAAGGGCTACGAAGTTCGATTGCCTGATTCTGGTTTAGTATTCCGAGTGGGTCGTCCGAATATGACCGATCTATTACAGGACGGGATCATACCAGATGAGTTAGTACCTGCAGCTCTTTCAATGGAAGACGTTGAGTTTAAGCCAAAGAGCAAAGAGGAACTACTCAACATGAAGTCAGTGATTGATAAAACAATCACCGCAGCAGTAGTCTACCCTAAGCTAGTCGAAAAGAAACAGGCTGACAAGGGTGAGTTCCCGATCACTCGATTAACTGAGCGAGATAAGATTGCGATCTATTTATTCGTAGGGAGGGGCCCAGCTGAGTTGCAACCCTTTCGTGAAGAGCCGCAAGGGGATCTACCTGGACAAGGTACTAAAGAGGTACCCAGGAACGAGACCGAGCCAGTTGATGGGGATCAAGGATCCGTGGACAGCCTTTAGCTTCGATCTAGCAATAGTATTGCAGGCCGAGAAAGAAGAAGCTGAAGTTGAAAAAAGCAAATACGATTACCTGGTCACGACAATACAGTCAATTGGTAAAGCGATGGGGGTAGAATATCTCGAGGCACCGCCAAAAGATACTCATAGTAAACCAACTGAACCAGAAGAGATACCATATATGGAAGATCTATTAGCAGAAGAAATGACAAAGGGGATAATACGTGCCTAACGCTAACCTCGGCTCTGTAAGGGCAGATTTTGTATTAGACCTAAGCGGGCTTGAAGCTCAGATTAAACGAGCAGAGAGCCTTCTTAACGGTCTACAGAATAAGGCTAGTAAAGTCCAGGGATCAGATCTAGGGACTAAGGGTATCTCAGCAGGGTCCCAGGGTGATTTAGGAGACGGTGGTGCTACGGCAGCTAGTGGGGCATTAGTGGGACTAGCAAGTAAAGCAGCGGTTGCTCTAGGAGCTTTCCTAGTATTGAAAAAAGGAGCAGAGTTAGCATTTAGTGGGATCAAAACTGCAGTCACTAATGCAGCTAATTTTGAACAGCTAGATACTTCAATCGCTGCGATTGGAGCTAACAGTGGGTATACCACTGAGCAAATCCAAAACTTCTCAGGGGCCCTAAGAGATCTAAACCTCTTCGGCGGTGAAGCTAAACAGTCTATTCTAAATCTTCTCAATGCTCAATTACCATTAAATGATAATACCTTTAAGCTAGTAGGAGCAGCCCAGAATCTAGCAGTAGCATATGGAACGACTACCACTCAGGCTTTAAACACTATAACCCAGGCAATTGGCTCATTAAACCCAGCATTGTTAGAACAGTTTGGCATTACCGAGAATCTTCCTGCAATTTATGATAGATATGCCCTATCACTAGGGGTATCCACCAATGCATTGAGTGAAGCTCAAAAGAGACAAGCAGTTATGAACGAGGTATTACAGCAAGGTAATAAATACCTAGGGATCGCTCAACTTTCTAATGAAAACGTAGGCAGATCCTATACTATTCTGGGAGCTAATATTAACACAATTGCTGGTACTTTAGGTAGTGCCTTCCTTCCTGTGATTGGAGCTGTACTTAAGCCATTGGCTGAGCTATCCCGTACGATGGCTGGGTTCTTAGTTGACAACGAGGGTAGACTTCGATCATTCGGCACGTTAATTGCTAATTACGTCGGAGGGGCTGTTCAGCAATTCATCGGTTGGTTAAAAAGCATCCCCTGGAATACCGTAGCGAATGGAGTATATATAGGGCTACAAGTTCTTCAGATCTTCGGAAGGATCCTAGTAGAGGTTGGTCAACAGTCAATTGGCCTGGGTCAACAAGTAATCGGCGCCATACAGTTAGTCTATGCTGGCTTCCAGCTACTGATCAATCCGATTGTATTAGTCGCCGATGCTGCTAGCCAGATGTGGTCTGCCCTGAGAGGCCAACAATCATTTAGCGCAGCGTTTAAGAATATCGGGGCTCTGACTAACGCACTCGGTAATGATTTTACCAAGACTATCAATAGCGCAGTTAAGAATTTCCAAGGCGGTGGGGCTAGAATCGCAAGTTCTGCTAAATCCCTAAAAGCAGGAGTTGGCGCAGATCTGAACCAAATCTTTAGTGGATTCGATTTCGCTAATTTCTGGAACTCCCTACCGAATGAAGCAAAGAAAGGTATGGACGGTGCGACCAAAGCAGCAGCAAATGGTCTATCAGGCATGAGCGCACAAGCTCGAAAGCAATTAGCAGATCTTGCCCGTGAGCTAGCAAAGGCTAATCAAGATTATGCTCGACAGCAAGCAAAGAATGCTTCTGATTTCGCACAGCAACTTGAAGATCTTGTTATTAAGCACAGAGACTCGATAGCTTCAATACAAAAGAGTATCCAAGACGAGAAGAATGATTTTGCTAAATCGCAAGCAGACCGTGCTAAGACATACCAACAAGAATTAGATAAACTAAACGACTCTGACTCAAAACGAAAAAAGCAGATTAAAGATCAAATCGAGCAAGAACTTGCAGTCAGTCAGGGTGGTGATCGATTAATAATCGCACAACTTCAAGCAAGACTCGCAAATGCAAGCGCAGAACATGATAAGGCAGTCGCAGAACTTAAAGCCAAATATGATGACGATACCGCAAATGCTCAAGAGGCTTCTAACAATAAATTAGCAGAATTACAGGTTAGTCTAGATAAAGAATTAGCAATTCAGCAGAAATATGCTGCAGACTTCGCGGCAGTCGGTGATAAACAAGCTGAAGATGATATTACTAAACTTAAAGCTAACTATGCAACCCAGCGAGCAGAAGAAGAACGACAACACCAAGAACGTTTGGCTGATCTCGCAAGACGCGGAAATGAAATAGTCGGACAGAATCAACAGAATGGAGCAGCAGCTGGTAGTGCATTTGGTGGTGGATTAAGCGGTGCTTTATCAGGATTGACTCCAACAATCAATGAGCAGTCTAAGAACATTGGTAAGGGAATTTCAAATAAGACTGGCGAAGGTGCACGGGATAACGCTGGTGGAATTGGTGATGGCCTACGTAGAGCATTAGAATCTGTCGGCAATGGCATCTTAACGGGAGTCTTTGGACCAATCGGGCCTGCTCTTTGGAATATCGGTCGAGACATTGTTGGAAGAATCTCAAACGGAATTCAAGGGAACGTTGGAACCTTTGGTCGATCATTAGTAGCAGCAGTTGGTAAAGGATTATATGATACTCTTCCCGGGCCACTGCGAGGACCCTTTAAATCGTCTTGGGGTGGTCTTGGACTACCAATACAGGGATTTGCCCAGGGTGGAATCGTCGGCGGTAATCCAGGAGTAGATCAAAACGTAGCTATGGTAAGCCGGGGTGAAATGGTATTAACCAAACAACAACAGGCAAACTTGTATACAATAATTAAGGGAGGCACTCCTTCACAAATTGGAGGAACGACCCAGCAAATAGCACCAGTCTATCACATCTATAATAATCTAGACATGGCTGCTGCAAATAAAGACCTTGGCTGGCAAATGAGGAACGCATGAAATCATTAACCATTGACTCAAAAATCGTAAAATACCCAAATGAATTAGATCCAGATGTTCGGGTAGGACTAAAGACTTCCGGGTTTGACGCACCAGAAGTTACCTTAAATAGCTATGGGTTACCGGGAGCTGATGGATTAAAAGTATCAGGCCTATGGTATGACGGAAGAGTTATTGACGTAACCGGCGATGTAAATGCGAAAGATGAAGCAACATTTATAGAATACCGACAGAGAGTCCGAGGGCTAGTACGGGCAAGTCGCTCACTGATAGGGGTTCCGTCTCCTAAGCTAGTTGAGTTTACAACATATAGTGGAGAATCATATTTCGTCTATGGATTTATCTCAAAGATGAACTTTATAACAAAGAATCGATATGAAGGCACCTTCCACTTTATCATCACCTGTGAAGATTATAGAATATATGGCAGAGACTCATTTACAACAACTCCAATCACGAGGCTAACAGGTGGTGGATTTATATTACCAGTGGTATTCCCGATAGTTTCAACCGAGGGGGTCGGTGGGCAAGTATCAGTTACAAACGAGGGTGATACCGAAGTAGAACCAGTTATACACATCATTGGATCTGCGACAAATCCATATATCCTGAACAAAAATACTGGTCAATATTTCCAAGTCAACCAAGTAACTGGGCCAGGGGATCATTTAATTATTGATATGAAGAATAAGTTGATTTTACTGAATGGCACATCAATCCTCAACGCGAAGGCTCTAGGTAGCAGCTGGTTTAGTTTGGATCCGGGTCAAACATTTATTGGCTACTCAACAGGAAGCACTAGCGACACTGGCACGATGTATCTTGAGGGTAATCCAGCATTCCTAGGAGCATCATGAGCGCTGGTAAATATACAATAGAGCTATTCGATAAGGGTGGGGTTCTATTAGCTGATCTAACAGATAAGGCAAAAGACCGTAGGCTAATTAAGAGTCGAAACGAAGCAGATGACATTAGCTGGAATCTAGATCTAAACACCTGGGAGCAATATTGCGAAGCAATCGATAAAGACCCTAACTCGATAATTAAGCCAAACAGCACTGAGATCCGCATAAAACGTGGAGAAACATATCTAGGCGGTGGAGAAATCACATACGCTGAAGTCCAGGTCAAAGATAATAGCTTTGTTCTAAATATAAAAGCTACTGGATTCCTAAACCTATTCAATAAGAGGCGAACTGGTAGCTTACTGACATTCGAAGACGTCTCTGGACCAGATATCGGCTGGGCTTTAATTAATGAGACGCAGCAAAAGACGAATGGTGACTTCGGAGTAACAAGAGGCACTATCGCAGACACTGGTCTATTAAGCAGACAGTACGCGAGAACGATTATCAAGGAAGGGCTGCAGAGCTTAACGACTAGCGAGCTTGCCCCGCATGATATGGAGTTCACAGCAGATAAGGTCTATAACACCTATGCAAGAATTGGCTCAAATAAACCCGGAATCGTATTCGAGTTCGGTAGAAATATTCTCACTCTTGGAGTACCACTTGATGGAACCCCTTTATATAATGAGTTGACTGCAATCGGACAGGGATTTGGAGACGAGGCGCAGACTCAAGTTATCGTCTCAGATCTTGAAAGCCAGGCTGATTACTTACTACGAGAAGATGTTAGAACTTATAATGATATTGTTGATCAAGATCTATTGGAAGACTTCGCAACAGCTGATCTCAAAGCAGTAAGCCAATTAATCCAGGTTCCATCAATAACAGTTACGGGGGATATTGCTCCATTTATTACAGACTACGGAATTGGAGATCGAGTGACAATTACTGGCTTCGTGCATAAGATGTTACGACATCTAAACGATCAATATAGAATTGAGAAGTACGAGCTAACTGTTGATGATAATGATCATGAGATAATTAAATTAATGGTAACGCGATAATGGCTAACGAAAACCTAGCAGAAAAAGACTTAGAAAGCTTACAGCAAAGGACTATTATTCGTCTCAATAAAGAGATGACTAAGTTGAAAACTACTCTACAGCAAGCGGGTGGTGATGTCGCAGTAGTCGAGGGAACTAATATCGCAACAGCCACTGGGGTTGTTCTACCAGGAGAGGCGATCTGGTTCGAGATAACTCTTACACCTGCAATTGAACGATTAACGCTCTGGAATTTCTACTTCACCGTATTTGTTGGTGGCGGGGGACCATTCGAGATCACCTGTCGATACCCATTCGGTGAGACTCTCCCTGTTGGCGCAGACTTATTAGAAGTATACCATCTGCCAGATTACATTAGTAGCAATGACACAACAGGTAGGAGAAAGCATTTTGTGAAAATATCAAACATCTTCGGTGGGGATCCTCAAGTAATATCATTCGCGGGTAGATTCTACTCGATTAAGACACCAGCGGCGGGAGCATAATATGGGACAGAGGATAGAACTAGACCAATTTAATAATCCGTTCCTAATAACTGATAGTCCCGGAGTTTCAATCACAATTCGAAACCCTCATCAGACTGAAGAATCGACTATAGAGATTGACGAAGATGAGTATGTTCAACTCATTGAGAATTTTGGTGAAGATCAAATGCAGGTTGATAAAGTATTTGACCGCCTTAACCAGATACGAGCTAATGAAAATCCAGATGACAGTTATGATATAATTAACGTGCAGCAAGACACACCTAATGAGGTAACAAATGAGTAAATATTTAGGATATCGCGACGGAGGTAAAACCAACGAAGAGGGGTTGTACCGATTTATAGCAAAGCTCTTTAAGACCGGTATCCCTGGACTCGACTCTGCCTCAACTACTATGGCTGTTAGCCAAAGAGGGGCTGGTGCGAACATGTCAGTTGATATCGCAGTCGGCGATGTACTTATACCTTACTCAACATATTTATTCACAGGATTTACTGACGCTATCGAGAACGTTAGCGTTGACGCAGCTGATCCCAGCAATGGTCGAAAAGATATAGTAGTAGCCTACGTTGATCTATCAGTAGTTGATGACACAGTTTCGAATAACCCAGATGCTCTTAAATTCAAGGTAGTCGCGGGAACTCCATCTGGCTCTCCCGCGTTCCCAGATAATACCGCGATTCAAGCTTCAGTTGGTGGATCTAATCCATGGGTTGAACTAGGCGGGATCACTCTATCAGCCGCCGACACTTCAGTAACTGATGGAAAGATTACAGATCGCAGGAAACCAGTATCTCTCATGGCTCGCCTATGGGGCGGGGCTTCAAATACTATTGGGCATCTAGTACCAAATGTAGCGGATGATACTATTGCACTATTAGCAGCAGCTCAGACTCTTTTAAATAAGACCCTTACTGCACCAATAATTAACAACCCAACAATTAGCGGGTTCAGTGGTTGGCAGTTACTCGGATACACTCCAAATAGCGTTGTAGCAAATGGTAATGGCAACTTTGATCTAACATACTCAGGCGTTGATCTTACTGGGTTGACCTCTGCTGGGATGAGACTAAGACTTGCAAGAACAGTCGCAGCTCCGACTCAATCAACGTCACTGAATGGCACAAACCAATATTACTCAAAATCATCTCCAAACGGAATGACGTTCACTGATGATTTTCTAGTAAGTGGGTGGATTAAATTAACTTCATATCAAGATGCAACGATAGCTTCAAGATATAATGGGACAAGTGGCTGGGTACTTAAATTAACCTCAAGTGGCGTCGTTTCGTTCGAAGCATATAATGGTGGATCTGGAAATATTAGCTATCTACAGAATTACCGTTCTATCCCACTTAACAAATGGGTACATATTGCAGCTCAGTTAGACATGTCTGCCTTCAGCACAACTCCAACGACTAGTTATGTCATGATTGATGGAGTCGACGTTCCTGTATTTGTAAGCAGAGCTGGAACAAATCCGACTGCTCTAGCACAAGCTGGAAATCTAGAGATTGGCTCTAGGAACGGGGGATCAAATTACTTCTCTGGTAAATTAGCACAGATCGCGATCTATTCTAATAAGGTAGCCCAGTCAACAGTTTTAGCAGCTATGACTAAAGGGTTAGTCGGAACCGAAACTGATTTAATATCAGCATATAGCTTTAATAATTCGATAAATGATTTAAATACCACTAATGCAAATAATCTTACAGCTCAGAATAGCGCAGTTGCAACTAATGCAGATAGCCCATTCGGTAATAGTGGAATCTCTTCTACACTTGAGTACGGGATTATACAGGAATCAACATTCTCAACTGATACTGTTATCAATGTCCAAGTCCCGAATGGTTGTCAAATACCGACAAGCGGCGGGATTAGCGCAGTCCTACACTCAGGAGATAAGGCTCCTCTAAACTTCCCAACCCAGAAGGATAAGTGGACTCTCTATGCAATCTGCAAAAATGACGTTCTGCAAAGTTCGCCAACATCTGGTGTTTGGTACAACCTCGGGAATCTCAGATTAAGCGTACCCAAGGGAGTTTGGGAAGCATCATATAAAACAACGGTATATATTGGCAACATCGGTGCAGGTATCGGAATCTATACCACATTATCAAACTCTAGTTCAACTGATAGTGACGATCGATTTACATTGGAATCTGAGACTCCAGGAGGTACGTCGCAAGCTACTAGTTATCCGCATACTATTCCTACAGATACGATTAGGAATTCTGCAATGACTCCATATTATCTAAATACGAAACATACTGGCGGCGGTACAAGTAATATTTATAACTTTGGTGGTAGAACTACAACTAAAGTAGCATTCGTTAATGGCTATCTATAGATGTCAACAAGAGAAGAACCAACTAACGCTGACTTATATGAAAGACTTGGGTCAATGGAAGCAACATTTAATTCACAATTGGTTGATATTCTAAACCAAGTAAAGAAAACAAATGGTAGAGTAACTCGACTCGAGAGATGGAAAGAGCGATTCGATATCATCGCAGAATATAAAAAGGAAAACGGAGAGATTAAGGGAGAATCAGCGGTTGATTGGCAAAAGATCGTATTCTACACCCTCGGGTTAGTTGGTACAGCATTAGCAGCAATCATCGCATTGGCTAAATAATGAACATTATATTTCTACTATTTTTAATACGCCTCCTACCACTAGCAATCGCTGGATTTGTCACTACTAAGAAAAGAGATTACTTTGGAATGGGCATCTGCGCGTTATACATGGCGGTCACTACAGTCAATTATCTATATCGAGACCCAACTCTAAACGCAGTATTCTCAACACCGCTAGTGTTCCTGACAGCTTGGTACTTAATTAGCAAAAATCGCGGTAAAATTATACGAATCAAAATGAAATAGGGATATAATATAAGTATAAAGGGGAAGTAACATGGGATGGCGATTAGCTAACAGTTTAGTCAGATTACGAGACCAGGTCAACGCAGCTTATCCAAGTAGAAGTAAAGTATCAGATGGCTATGTGGGAGATCTAGCCCACCAAGCAGGGGCGTCTGATCATAACCCAAATGCCGCTGGCGTAGTATGCGCAGCAGATCTTACCTATGATCCAAACGTGATGAACATTCATGCTATCGCGGATCATATTCGTGTTAATAGACATCCTAATCTAAAATACATTATTAGTAATCGTCGCATTGCTGGCGCTTGGTCAAATTGGGCATGGCAAAACTACAATGGCTCAAATGCACATGATAAGCATGCCCACTTCTCTGTCGGTGTTGGTAGCGACGGTCGGTCTGTTCAACCATACGATGACACCACAGATTGGCAGATCCGCGGAGGAGTAACACCACCGCCACCTGTGAGCCCTCCTAGCGCAGTATTAGGCCTAGCTACAGTAATAGCCACAGCAGTTAATGTAAGGACTCAGCCGACCTCTAAATCGCCACAGGGTGGCTCTAAATTGATGTCCAAGGGCATGACCTTCGAATATGTCGAGATAGTCGAAGGGGAAAACGTAGACGGCAATAACAAATGGCTAAAGAGCAAGTTTGGTAATTACGTCTCAGCTCGATGGTTAAGCTATGGTGCTTCAGCCCCTGCTCCCGCTCCACAACCACCCACAAAGAGAAAAACTGCACTTACTACAGGCCCATGTAACGTACGCGTTGCTCCTAGAGTAAATGCTGCTCTTGGTGGATCTAGAACCCTGAAGGCTGGTGTTACATTCACATTCGTCCGAATCGTCAAAGGCGACTCTGTGCGAGGCAATAGCAATTGGTATGAGTCAGACAAGGGAAACTTCGTCTGGGCTGGAAACATAAGAGAAGTATAATAAGGAGATCTATATGAAATCACCAAAAAATCCCCGTTGGGAAGCATTTAAAGAATTAGCCCGATTGGTGCTATTCGCCCTGCCTGGTTTGCTGGTTGCATTCTTGACTACGCTACCAACATCACAGTCAGTTCTTACCTCTGTGGCAATTCTTCGTTATATCGATAGTTACATCCATAACAATCCAAATGACGAGCGTAACGGTTTAACTAATTTTTAAGGAGTTTATTATGGCAGATTCAACAGCAATTGATTGGGAAAACTTAGACGTGTCAGATATTAAACTTTGTAGGATAGACAACCCCAACTGCGAATCCTGCGCCGGTTAATATATAATAGTAGTACGGGGATCGTGCCGAAGTCAAGCGCACTCAGGGCGCCTGAAAGCCGGCAACTACGTTAAAGCCGTAGCACGGACACTTGAGAGATCTGCTGCATTAACTGATAAACTCACCTGATCTTCTGGTTGGGACATAAAGGGTCATTCGGGTGGCAGGGCCCCGCAAATTCCTACGGGATCGCTCTGACGAGAGCGTACCGCCACATGCTTTGGGTGAAGAATCCATTGAATATGTTGCGAAGAGTCACTTCGACGGGTGGCTCTTTTGCTTTGCGTATTATAATTAACATGTAGATCCTTCACAGCTGGGAGCCAGAGATGACACACTTGCAAAGGCACCATAAGTACTGGCCCCGCAAGGCCTATAAGACTCGCATCGAGAAGGCGTTCCGCCAGCTTCCATGCAACATCCAGAAGGTCACGGCGGAAGAGCATCGAGCAATCCACGTCAAGTACCCCAACGGAAACCCAGGCGGAAAGCCGACGAATGCCGAGATGTACCAAGCAATCCACAAGCACCTCGAAGGGAGATGCACATGCCCACCGACGGAAGTCCAACTCCAGTTGTTCTGACCATCGAAGGCCAAGAGATCGGCCTGAACGAGGACAACTGCTGGATCTGCATCTTCACCGATGCTCCAGAGCAGGATCACATCTACGTCTACGCACCGACGACGTTCGTGATCTTCAACAACCGCAAGGTCATCGACCAATTGATGGAACTTGGATATCCCATGCAAGTCCGTCGTCTGCCCACTCCATGGGATACAGATGCGTACGACAAGTACATTGGCATCCTCACTGAAGAGCTCGAACACGACATTGAGGAGATGGACCATGAAGATTGACTACAGCCACTGGGGAACCACGAAGGAGGTGAAGATGGGACGCTTCCACAAGGTGTTCAAGGCGTTGTTCGGCCACAAGCCGGTACCGCTCTGCCACTCGGATCACTACAACCGAGAGCACTTCCAGCAGAACCCGTGAACTGCCGCAGATGCCCCACTGCGTTAACAAATGGGGCTCTACCCTTGATTTATGCAACAAAATAGTAAAAAACGTTTACAAACACTTGAAACTGTAGTAATGTATATATGTCTTTATATATTCTAAGCAAGGAGAAAAATGAAAATGGAGGCTAGACTTAAATATCAATTTGAAGGGGAACCAAGGGAACAGTCAGCTTTAAGCCCGATTGAAACCGCCATTAATATACTTAGATCTAATCCAATAAATAGTATTGGTACAATCGAAATATATGTTGGAATGGAGCGACCAGAGCCACACTTATATGCTCAGGTTAAAGTAAAAGAGTATATTGTCGGAGTAGTCAAGACCGCAGTATATAAGGTATACTTCAATGACTAGATTCGAGACTTACCCATATAAGAAGAAGCCACGCTGTGAATTCTGTCATTATCGGGTAAAGATCAGAATACAATTTGACAATGGTTCATCAACTGATGTTTGTTTGGTCCATTACCACAAGATCAAAAACACGGTTCTGAGTAAAGTAGAGGCGATTTAAGGAGGGTATTGTATGAAAGAGGATATAACACTAAGATTGACAGACGAAGAGGCCACAGAGCTTTCTAAACTGCTAATTTGCCCGGATCCTACTACTGACTACATTGAACCAATTCGGAAAATTCGGGATAAACTTAAACAAGAATATTTATGGAGGGATTAAAATGCATCATCTGATTTACGATAATTATAAAGAACCTCTTAGAGCTAATGAAAGTGGATATGGATATTTAGGGACAGTAGCATATACCAAAGATGGGTCTTCAATTCAATGTTACGAATGTGGTAAATTATTCTCTTCTATCGTCCCTCATGTAATTAAACATGGATTGACTACTAGGGAATATAAACAAAAATATCAAATAAGTCTGAGAACTCCGCTGATATCTAGAAAACTAAGAGAAGCTAAAATTAAAACATATAAAGAGACAATTACAAAGGAAATAAATACTAAAGCAGTCGAGGGGTTAAGGAAATACAGAGCTGATGTAAAATCGGGTAAAAGGAAGTATATTAATGGTAGAAAGGGATGGTCTCTTGAGAAAAGAAATAAAATGGGAACGTGCCCTGATCAATTAATTGATAAATTACAAAAACTTACTGATGAGAATAATGGCCATATCGGTTATCGGAAATTAGCTAAAGACTATGGGGGATTCTTGCGATCTCTAATAACAACCTTTGGTAACTTAACTAATGCTAGGAAGGCTGCTGGATTAATTAACCATGGCTATTCAGTAATGAGATATTCTGAAGAATATTTATTGGAAGCAATGAGAGATTTCTATAAACTCCATGGGAGAACCCCAACTATTTCTGATTTTAAAGCTGAGAATGGTCTACCAGATTATAAAAATTATCATAAACACTATGGAGGAATAAATAGAGCTAGATTAATGGCAGGAGTTCCGATAATTATTCAGGTTGGCCAAAGACAGTTTGTTGAAGTGAAGGTGGATGATCTAACCTCTTCCCAATTACAAGTAATAATGAAAACATGAGAAAACGTTTACAAACAGTGCATAACGTGATATGATCTAAGCATAATCATTAATAAGAAAGGATAAATCATGAAACCACGAAAAAGTCTAGAATACCGACAAATCGAAGCAGACTTGAAGTTTAGCTACGGCCTATTCATTCTAGTTACTATCTTCGTCGTCTGGAATTTCATCAGTTTCTTACAAGCAGTATAAATAATATACGGAGGGTGCAGTGATCCTGCTAACATATCAAAAACAAATCGAACCGACCTGCCCAGTACACCTTGAAAACTTTTACGACTCAGGAGACGCCCTACACCGGGCCAAACAGCTCTTAGATAAAGGGATAGCCCAAATATTCTTTGAGGACGAGGATCTTACTTACGAATACGTAATTCGTAGGAACAAGTCCGGGAAGTCAGTAATTAAGCCACACCGTCCAACGGTAAAGAAGAAGAGCAATGCGTAAAGAAATCGATTCGTACACACAACAACCAATCAAAAAATATAAAGTTCGTAAGTTCAAGCTACATAATAAAGTAACAAAGAAAGGTAAAACATATGCTTTTACACAATAAAGAGTCAATCAAAACAATCGTCATTACTATCCTATTAACTATCATCTTTACTGCACCAGTAGTATTTGTAATTGGACTCCGATTTCAGGAGAACATCAACAAGAAGGTAAACCAGGAAGTAATGGAACAAGTTCAGTCGATAAAAAAATAACGGCGACTCTGGGTCGGCCAGAGCCAATAGCCAAAGCTGAAGTCAAATCAGCCGAAGTACCTAAACAACCAGAACCAGCACCTGCTCCTAAGCCAGTAGCTCCTATGGTGGTACCCGCTCCGACTGATAACCACTCATTGGTTACGAAGTGGGCAAACCACTACGGAGTTAGCGCAGATCAACTACATCGCGTAGTAAAATGCGAATCCGGCTACCGAGCAGATGCAGTCAATGGAAATTACTGGGCACCAGACGGCTCAACGCCAACAGGGATAGCACAGTTTGTAAGATCAACCTATACAGCTAACGCAGCACGAATCGGGCTACCAGCAGTAGACGACCGTAAGAATCCAGATCGAGCCCTGCAAGTCATGGCATGGATGTTTTCAATCGGTCAGCACGTTCAGTGGGAATGTAAATAAATAAGGAGTTACTATGTTTGAGTTACCAGTAAAACAATTAAAATTAAGGGCTTGGGACAGCAAGACTGAGCAGTGGCTAGTCGCTGGTAAATGGTCCCATGATTTCATGATCGATAGCGTAGGAGTTATTGCAGGTGTACCAGACAAATGGTCTGGCAGTGAGGATCCTAAAGATTTCATAGTAACTCAGTATATCAACCTAGATGATGCCAACGGGGCTGGAATATATGAGGGAGATGTTGTAGAACATCATCAGATCATTCCAGAAAAGGGAATTGATAATTTGCTTGGAACCTATGTAGTAATATTCGAACAGGGGCGATTTGTCTTCCATGATCCGAAGCAACCACAGATCTCTGGGCATTATGTTACTCCCAGCTCCTTGATAGTTATCGGCAATGTCTTCGAAAATCCAGAGTTAGTAGCATAAAACGTTTACAAACGTTGCAAAATAGAGTAAAATAGTCTTATAACAAGGGAAGGAGGCGAAATGAATTACGGTATTGAACCAACAAAATGGTACTCGCCTAATGAAATTGTTAGAGAAGGACTTTTATTCGGGAAGAGCAAACGTTACCTATTTCAGTTAATCAAAGAAGGTAAGATCAAAGCAATTGATACTAGCGATACGCAGAAACCGCAATGGAAAATTAAAGGTCAAGATCTAATAGATTTTATTAGTGATTTAGAGAGGGTACAAAATGAGGGTAACACAGCTACAAACCAAGTCATTTAAGGGGCTCCCAGACGAGCTATATGAATTTGGTGATAAAACAAAAATTAGTGGGCATAATGGCTCAGGAAAAAGTTCGATTGCAGAAGCAATTTCATTTGCACTATATGGTAAATCGAAATCAGGCAGCCGTGAAACTGATAAATTAATCAAGAACGACGACGAGTCATGTACTGTGGCCGTCGTTTTTGATACTGGGACAACAATCGTTAGGACTCAATCTCGATTCTATGGTTCTACAATATTATTAAATGATGAGAAAGTTGACCAACAGACTCTAGACGCCTCTCTGCCAGACTTTAAGATATTTGCATCTGTCTTCTTTGTTGGTAATTTCTTTAATTACTCAGAAGATGAGCAGCGTCAATTATTATTAGGACTTTCACCGGATATTGATATGAAGCAATTATTCATCTCTTTTGTCCGGGATGAAAACCTTTTAAAGAAGTGGCCAATTGACTTTAGTAATTTAGAGGCAGAAAACAAGACTTTCAAGAAGCGTCTTAGTGATCTTAAAGCCTTACAGGAAAAGAATCTTCATCAGATCGAATTTACTGAAACGGAAATTAAAAATATTAAGAAGCCAAAATTGATTGATACTGATAAGATTGAGAAGAAATTAGATAAAGCTGAGAAGATTGAAAAGCAGTGGGCTGAGTATGATTTACTTGAAGAGCAATATCAAATTGCTGTCTCTAGATCTAAACGAGAGAAACCAACCCATTGTCAAACCTGTAAACAGAAACTCCCAGCTGAAGCAGAAATTGCATTACCCGATCGACCGAAAGAGCCAAAGGCAGAACGAGTAAGCAGCCGAGAAATTAACTTTGAATTATCTGAAGCAAAGGCCAATAACTTCTTAATAGAGAATTTTGAAGAGGAGATTCTTGATAAGCGTAGTAAAATCTCCAAACTTGAAACTGAACTTGAGGAAATTGCTGAGAATATTGCTGATCTTGAGTTAATTACTGGAGCACTCGGGCCTAAGGGAATACGTGCAAGCGAAATGCGTTCAAAGACTGAGAGCTTGCTTAAGCCCCTTAAGGAGCTCATTCCTAATATTGATATTCAAACCCTGATACCGTTAAAAACAAAGGAGGGCTTTAAAGAAGTCTTCAAATTAACGGTCAAGGGAGTAGAATATAAATTCCTTAGCACTGGCGAAAAGAAGCGAGTCGACATTGCTATAGCCATATTAATTAATGATCTGACTGAGTCGGGAGTGAACATGTTCTTCCTTGACGACGCAGAGCTATTGGATATTGAGGATCCATTGTCGGAAGGACAGGTATTTTACGCTTACGTTAAAAATGAAGATCTAAAGTTTAAATCGCTTTAAGGAGGATATATGTCAAGTAAAAAATGGACTGATAAAGAAGTAAGTTTCTTACAAAGAAACTATGGTAAGCTCAGTAATCAAAAAATTGCAGATGAGCTAGGACGTACAAAATATGCAGTTGAATCAAAAGCAGCTGCGCTGCGTAAAGTAATTGTTGGAACTCCAAAGACAGCTGCGAAAGGTCCAAAAACTACTGTCGTACCTGTGCAAGCTAAAAAGCCAAAGGTTGCTAAGGTTGTAATTAATAAGCCAAAAAACGTCGGACCTGCAAATCCAGCATTTTCTGGAGAAGAGGCTCAGCCTGCTACCCAGATTCATAGCCATAGTGTGAAGAAGCGACGTAAAGGTATCTTTGGGTTCCTACGTGGCTAATAATCTGAAAGAAAATGTCGAGATCTACAAGGATTGGGACTATAATATAAAGGTTGTTGGTATAGCATATCATCAGCCGGAATTAGCCCAACTATATCCTAAAGATTGGGAGAACATTGACATTCAGCTCGAACCTGAGCCGACGAATAAGTTTGATCCAAATGCTATTAAAGTAATGGCTGACGGATTACAGATTGGATATATACCTGCTCTCGTAGCTGAAGTAATGGTTGAGCAACTCGAAGAATATAACTTCGAATGCAAACTAATATACATCACTATGGGGCTGGCGGGAAAGAAAAGAACAGCAAAGATTGCGATAAATAGGAGATAGGCATATGGCCACATACGGTAGTAAAGCACAAATGGAAAAAGAAGGTCCAACATATAAAGCTTTAAAAGCTGGCAGTTACACTGTTAAGCTGATGAAGGTTGAAGTTAAATCAAAGACAAATTATTACGGTCATGAAGTAGAAATGATCGCACTGCGATTCGCACCATACGAAGCGAATGCTAAAAAGACTCAGATGTTCGACCATGAAGGCGGGGAAGTTAAAGCTCTAGAGCGAACCCTATTCATGGATATTGAGAAAGTTTCAATGGGATTTAGGGATAACTTTACAGCCCCTTCTAAATTCCGCTCATTGATTGCAGCTCTGCAGAATAAGAACCCAATGGAAGAAATTGACGGTCCCGATGAGTTAACCCCTGAATCGGGTGGTAAGTATCTTGAGCAATTTGAAGGTGAGTATCTTACTGCTAACGTATCTTGCTACGAGAAAAAAGGTAAATGGAAGAATAAGATTATTGATTTCATGCCAATTGAGGATGATTTCGAAGCTGATCCAATAATCGAAAAGGCTGCAGAGCAAAAAGCTAAAGAGCGAGCTGCTAAGAAAAATGAGAGTAGCCCAGTTGAAGCCGAAGGCGATGAAGAAGAGCTCGAAGAAATTGAAGACGACGCTCCAAAGAAAAAGACTAACACTCGAAAGCCTATTTTCTAAATGGAACAATACTCGGCTGAAATCTTTGACAAAGCTCGTGATCGTATTTACGATAGTCTATTAGAAAAGGGTATCGATGAAATCGAGCAAACTGTTTTAGATATCATCACCGAGTTAGATGGCAGAGGGTCCGAGGGAATCCCATTCAGTGAATGGCCTGTTGAAAAACTTCTCTCGGCCCAAGGCCGTCTATCTATTCTTAGAGTTAATCTCGGAATAGCAGCGTCGAGAGCTGTGGCTAAATCGAATCACATCTCGCGTTGGAAGATCTATCAAAATAGTAAGGAATGGAGCCCACTAAAAGCTCGATTACAGAAAGAATTCGATGAAGCAGGTAAAAAATTACTAAAGGGCGACGTAGAAGCTGTACTCATTGAGGGGCTATGGGAAACAACACAAAGAGAGGTCTTCCAACAAGAGGTTGCTGATAGGTTTAAATCAATATTTGATGCAACCAATCAAATACTTACTGCACTAAAAATGCAGATTAATCACAAAACACAGGAAGCTCAACAAGCAAAATATCAAGGTAATATCGGCGGGGAGGCAGAATGAACTACCCAATAAAGCATGTAAGTGCTAGTTCAATTAAATGTTATAACACATGCCCTTATGCATTTAAGATGAAATATATCAATAAAATTAAGCAACCGTCAAATGAACATTTTGCATTCGGCACGGGAGTTCACGCAACTACTGAGCTGTTCATGACAATTAAAAATCGAACTGGAAAATACCCACCATTGTTGGCAATCATGAAACATTACCAGAAGACCATGGCAGATGAGGCTCAAAAGCTTACGAAGAAACAAAAAGATGCCTTACGTAATATGTATGAAATCGGTCACGATCTCTCAGAAAAGCTATACTATAAAATGATCGAGTGGGACACAACTGATGAGCAATTAATGTTCTGGGCTGATTTAGGTTGGCCAAAGAAAGCGTTTGGGTTCTTCGATGTTCCCGTCCCTGGTGGAATTAAAGAACTTAAAACAACCAGCAGTGGTTGGTCAAAAGCTGATCGTGATAACTCAATTCAATTTACTATCTATAACGAGGCATATTATAAAATTCATGGAATATGGCCAAAGATGGATCTCGTTGAGTTAAATAAAAAGACTCTGGAAATTAAAGAAACACCTATACGTCGCAATGCTGATAGTCGAGTTAAACTAGATATGTTAGTCAATAATATGTTTGACGGGATGAAAAATAATGAGTATCCGCGTTGTGAGAAGCGTAATTGCTGGGCCTGTAGTTTATAAGAAAGGAGTTTAGAATGCCTAAGACAGTTAAAAAGAAGAAAGTAGTAGTAGCACCCAAGGTGAAGAAGAAAAAGCCTGTGCGAGCTGCTAAGAAGCCTAAAACACAGCCATTCGGTGGAGGTCCTAAGGATCTCAGTAAGTTGCCACCTGGTCTCGCTGCTTATTGGGCTAAGAAGCAGGGTAAAAAGGTACCAAAAGTAAAGAAAGAGGTAGCCGTAGAGGATAAAAAGAAGAAGGAGGTTAAAGATGGCAAGAGATCGAAAAAAGAAGTCTGATACGTTCTATGATGATAATCGAGATTTCGAGAAATTCTATGCACGTCGAGATGCTAAAAAGAAGGGGAAGAAAAGCCCAAAACTAGAGGGGGATCCCGAATTAAAACAAGCACGAAAGCGGCGGGATTCTCAGAAAGCACCAAAGCCGCCATCCATCAAAGAAGTGGTCAAAGATGTGAGGCGCCGGACTGCGGACAATTCAAAGAATACCCCGGTGGAGAGCACCACTGCTTACCCAGGGGTATCTATAAGAAAGAGGACCGGAACGAAGCGTGGAATGGCGTTGAAATCTGCGGACCGTGCCATGATAAAGTCACGAACCCGACAACTCCAGACCATGTTAGACTACGAAGATACTTTGAGCAGCTCGCCCTCATTAGGCGGGACGCCCCAGAGTCCGAACAGGAAGACCGAATTAGAAACCTAATCAGCCAGTACCTCGACAAAACGTTGGATCTAATCCAGACAACACATCTTTTCTAAAAATCTCATTTACAAGCACCACTGGGATAGTGATAAGATGAAAAGGTAAAGGGATAAAGATCATTAGATACGCAAGGACTTCATGTTTAATATCATTTAAAGATTTAGATCCCGGTTGGAAAGCTTCCACTCCTTGCGTAGAATCTTTATCCCAACCAACCGGGATCCAAGTTTTTAAATAACAATATCTAGAGGGCAAAAATGGACAATGAACAAAAAGAATTCTTAACCAAAATACTCAACATCTCGACTGAGCTTGGTTTGCCATTGTTAGTCAGTCCGAAGAAAAAACAGGTATATGGCATCCAAATTCCAAAGGATGTTTTCAATAATGAGACTTTTCATGGACTTATTAAGGACTTAGACTATAATCTTGCTTTACTCAACGGAAGTACTAAAGTCAAACCGCCAAAAGGGAGTTCGCGCTTTGCATATAGTATTATTACTAATAGTATAAATACAAACAATATAAAGACTAAGCTATATGATCTTAAGAATCTTAATTGGGACGATGTGAAGAAAAATCCCGACGCAATCGGCGCTTTGGTGGAGAATGTCTTTGACACTTGGAATAAACAGGAGGCGGACTATCGGAAATCTCGAAAGGTTACTGACGGCATGGTCCGTGGGTATATCAAACTCCAGAACTCAACTGAGTGGACTCATGGCCAAATCATTGAAGCTATTAAGAACTACGCTTTATGGGCTCGCTGTGCTAAGGAAGACGAGCAAGTTTGGTTCCATCGTTGGAATCTTGAGCAGTTCTTGCTATCGAATAAAGCGATATATCACTGTGAAGACCGAAAGGCAATGATTCAGGATAAGAAGTTAAATGTTGGCAGGGCTGACTCAAAACAGATTAAATATATTACTCGTGAAGAGTTATTTGCAGAGGACGCTAAATGAGTAAGCTTGATTACCTTCGCCGACAACTAGCAGATCTACCTGTAAATGAGAAGGCTGAGCTCTTTATTGATTTAAGTACCGAGCTGCAAGATTCAGATGAGTTAATTGGAGAAGATGCCACTGAAAAAGTAGTCAAATTCTCTGAGTATAAAGAGGGGGCTATCGAGAGGCTCTATAATCCTAATAAGATCTACGGGGTCGCGACTGGGTATGACAATCTAGACTCAATCATGCATGGCATGGATGGAGGCGATCTAATAGTAATCGGAGCAGACTCTGCTATTGGTAAATCATCTTTCGGGCAAAATATCATTCATAAAGTTGCAGATCGTGGTATTCCAGTATTCTACATCTCACTTGAAATGACAAACGATGAGTCAGAAAAGCGATTTATTGAAATGGATGCAGACTATCATCCTTGTAAAGATCGCACTGAGAACATCGAAAGAATCATGAAGATGCCACTTTACGCATTCCCTCATGAGCAAAAGATTACTATCAAGGCAATCGATGAGAGTATCCAGGAAGCTATCGAGAAATACGGAGTCCAGGTAGTAATGATAGATCACCTCCATTATTTCAACCGAGGGACTGGGAATGATTCTAGCGAGATCGGAACGATCATTCGAGCAATCAAACTTATGGCAAGAAAGTACAATGTCCCAATCTTGACTGTCTCCCATGTAACCAAGCCAAAGGGCAAGAGCAGGCCTACGATGCATGATTTGAGGGACAGCTCATTTATCTACCAGGACGCAGATATCGTTATTATGCTAGATCGTGATAAATTCTCAGAGGATCCAGCGGAACGTAAAATCTTAAAGTTCTGGGTTGAGAAGAATCGTCCAAGAAATGATATCGGTGAAGGTCAGCTTAGGATTACTGCTGGATTTAATATGACGGAAACTGACTGATGTATAGATTTACACAAGACCAAGCTCTACTGCATGAATACTTACTAAAGCGTCAAGAAATATTAGAGTCAATCGACTTCTTTAAAGAGCGTATCTCAAAATTAGAGCTGCAGAAATTGAAATCAACGTCGGGAGGAGCTCGTAGAAGTCTCAGTTATGAGCAAGCTATAGAAACACTCACTGAACTAGAGGTAAAGCTGTCTAAAGCGCTTAAACAGGCGGATGCCGACGATTCTAAGAACTTCGATAGCTACTATAAGATGTATCAATGGCACGAGCAGACTGTTCGGCAGCTCAAACATTTAAAAATGAAGCAACGTAAGCGAGTAAACATCTTTGAGTTTAGCACGGACCTACTAGATGCAATTAAGGATCGAGTAACTATTGTTGATATGCTAGATGAGCTAAAAATATATAAGAAGCGAAGCGGTGCAGCTCGATATGTTATTATCTGTCCCTTCCATGACGAGAAGACACCGAGTTGCATGGTCTATGTAGATCAAGATCGGTACCACTGCTTCTCTTGTATGGCAGACGGAGATGTTATCGACTTTTACAAAGATATTCTTGATTTAGAATTTGACGAAGCCCTCGTACAACTATCTGATAAGCTAGGAATTGTACTGATGGACGAAGAAGTTGGAGACCAAGCAGACGAGCTAATTAAAATGTATAAGGAGAGTATAGAGCAATGTTATAATACACTAGACAAACTTAAAAATAATTTCAAAAAGAGGAGGGTAACTTGATAGTAATAATTGACGGCTGCGACAAAGCTGGGAAGAGCACCGTTATCGAGAAGCTAAAGAACAAAGTAGATCATGGTCTAATGCTAAAGAATCTCGATAAACCAAAAGACGGTACTAACTCGTCTCAGCTAACCATCAAAGATCATTATGAGGAAATGGCTGTTCTCATGAAGAGCAACCCATATTTCATCTACGTTTTAGATCGTTGGTATCCCACCGAGTTAGTATACTCATCTATCAAGCGCGGCTATGACAGCTTCGGGGATAAGTTCTATAAGCAATTTGATCGTAAGATGGCTAAAGAGCCAAACCTATATATCTGGGTAGACGCGGATCCAGAGCTGATCAAAGCTCGCTTCATTAAAGACGGGGAAGACTTCGCTAAAGTGAATGAGGTCGAGCAAATCCGGGAACGCTATCAGTTCTTCTTCGATAAGACTTCATTAAATAAGGCTCGAGTAGATACCACCAATGATCTTGAGGGAGCTATAAACTTTATAGTCTCTTGCATCAACCGAGTGGATCATAATAATATAACCGACGGGAGGGAATACAAATATGAACATTAACGATTACCAGCCAGCTGAGTTTACTCCAAACTGGCTACAGGACATCTTCGAAAAGCAGCAGAATCTGCTTGATAAGTATAAAGATATAGAAAAGATGCCAGACGTTCCTGTTAGCATCCACACCGCTGAGGGTCAGAAGTGGATTAAGGATTTCCTATGGCGAGTAACCGAAGAATTAGGGGAATCCTACGAGGCTTATGTCCAGGGTATGGATCTAGTAGCTGAGTACAATGCAAGTAATACGATATCATCTGATGAGTTTGTAAAAAGACAAGATCGATATAACACCCATATGATTGAGGAGCTTATCGACGCATTACATTTCTTGGTTGAACTAATAATCATATCCGGCAAAGACTGGAAGTGGGCAAGAGATCTATTGAATGATAATTCTGAGAAATACCAATATGGCTACGTCTCAGGGGCCGGGGCATACTGGGAAGTTACTTACTGGTTGGGTATGGTTGGGAACACTCTCAAGAATAAACCTTGGAAGAAAACTCAAATGCAGACTGACGATAAGAAGTTCTATCGCAATCTAGGGTTCTCATTCGTTGCTTTATTTAACTGCTTAGCTGAACTCGGGGCAGATGAGACTGAAGTATTTAGCTTCTACGATCGAAAGAATCAAGTCAATAAGTTTAGACAGCGTAGCGCCTACTAGTGATTAAGCACGAGGCAAACGACTGGTATCAAGCTTGGGTCGTGATCAATAAGCTATTCGTAGATGATCCCGATTCAACGGTCGATGAGAGGCACTCTACTAGAGCCTTCTCCTATGACAATGAAATCATAATCAAGAATAATGATCTTAATGGGTTAGACCTAAGTATTGTTGGCTATACACCATATAAGACTAGCCTCTTTAGGTATAACTACATTAATGATCACGAGATCGAGTGGGTCAAGGAGATGATCACCGAGAGACATATCGAGAATAGAAAGACTTACACCCTGGTTACGTATATGTTCGAGCAAAAGAGAGCTAACCACTCAATGGGATCATGCGTAATAAATATCTTGATATCTGTTAAACAACGAGGGAATAAGATTGACATCGACTTTGAGCCGAACATGAGAATCGGGGAATCATGCAAACGTCTCTTGGTTGACTTCATATTCTGTCAGGAGATCATACAGGAAGTTCTAAATCTATTCGGATCAGAATACGATGTAGACTACAATATCAAATATCGATCTAAAGCTCTATATTGTCAGCCACTCTATGTAGTTATCCTAGAGCCAATCTTAGGATTCCATTTCGGCAAGGATCATTGGCTACACCGAGCTGTAAGAGCACAGGTTGAAAAATTCCACAAAGGTGAATCTAAGTTTAAATCCGGTAATCGGATTAGAAAGTACTACATGAGGTTACAAGATGAAAAGAATAACTAGAGAAGATCTCTATCTTGAAATAGCAACGTCAATTGCAAAGAGGTCAACATGCAACCGTGCAAACGTTGGTGCTATATTAGTCAGGGACGGTCAAATCCTTGGTACTGGGTATAACGGGGCACCGAGTGGATTGCCACATTGTCTCGATACTGGATGTGATATGCTCGATGGCCATTGCGTTCGGACTGTGCACGCAGAGGTTAATGCAGTCCTAAGTGCTGCTAAAAACGGTGTCAGCACCAGAGGAGCAACAGTCTACAGCACTCACAAACCGTGCTTTAGATGTAAGCAAGTTTTAACTAATGCTGGTGTTACTGAAGTAATATGGGTAAAGGATTATCAGGATGGTCGAAATGACTAATAAGAGGCCAACCGAACCGAAGGGCGAGCTAGTCATTGATAATTTTGAGACACGTAACTTAGATAAAGCTGCTTATCTTTTAATACGGGGTGCTAGATTTAATGATTGCTATCTTCAAGATCCCGAGTCTCGCATAGCAGTTATTGTCTTAGACGGGGTTAATAAAAGACACGCTAAGGCATTCTGGCAGGATAATCTCTTGGTTGAGTTTTGGACGTGGAAGCGAACTCGTAAATTCCTTAAGGTTAAAATACATGAAAAACATTTACAAACACTAGAAAATAGAGTAATATAGATACATAACGAGGGCAAAACAATGAGCAATCAGTATAAAAAAACCGACGATTCACACCAAAAAGTCTACGAGCTGAAGGATCAACTCAGTAAGTTAAAGTTCACAGCTAAGTTCTTGGACATAGTTATTAACACCGACACATCTGTTGAGTCAGTCTATCAAAGAGTAATGAAGCAACTCGACGAGACTGAGCGGGAATTGAATAAACTCGGGAACGGGCGGGAGCAAAATAATGGCTAAAGAATCTGCAGAACACCGATCATATGATCTAATGGAATACGTCCGGGCCAAAGTTCTAGCTATAAAACATTATAGCAATTTTGGCACATCGAAGCATTTGGCTTCAAGAAATTATCTTACAACTAACGAACGAAGAGCTAAACATAAAGCCGAGAGGCAGAATAAAAAGAAAGGGAGACAATAATGCCAGGCACTATTGCAGGTGGTAAAAAAGCCGCCAGAACAAACAAAGCACGATACGGCGAGAACTTTTACGAAATGATCGGAGCAGCTGGTGGTAAAACCAGCCGTGGTGGTGGCTTTGCCGCTAACCGCGAGTTAGCTAAAGTCGCTGGCCGTAAGGGTGGTCTCAAAAGCAGAAGGAAAGCTAAAGTATTAGAGGTAGTAGCTTAATGAAGAGATACGCAGCAGTCTATACTGATGAAAATATTATTTCAACAGGATTTCACAAGACACCCGAGGAAGCGTGGCAAGAATTGGTTGATAATTGTGGAGAACCATTCGATGAATTAGAAGGTTCACATCATGTCCAAGGATTTACGCAACATGAGATTGATAATATGGAGGAATTTTAATGAGAATATTTAAAAACTGTCTAGAGGCAATGTCTGAGGTTCATCGAGATTTGTTTGAAATGGGTATT
>ERZ724522.70-NODE-70-length-54154-cov-6.527847_pt1 | contig 54154 bp, 54 predicted proteins | sample MGYA00376055_ERZ724522 | MGnify/ENA primary metagenome ERZ724522 (study PRJEB28724, sample SAMN07190884) | wastewater metagenome | isolation source: effluent of sewage treatment plant in Hong Hong | place: Hong Kong | collected 2016-03-17 ... | reverse complement strand
GGTGTGAAGTATTCTTTAGATACTAAAAACTATATGGCTGCCCATTATGATTGTAACAGTTATAGTTGTGTGATAACCTTAAACGACCAATTTGAAGGTGGTGGTACCTACTTTCCTCTAACAGGTGAGGTTATCAAACCATCAGTGGGTGATGGGTTTTTATTTGTTGCTGACAGACTACCCTCATATCATGAGGCATACCCAATTACAGAGGGTGTTAGATATGTTTTAGTGATTAGAGTTGAAAGAAAGAATGTATTTCATCTTCTTTTAAAATCCTACTTCTTTCACTTTGTGGATAAATTCATTCAGAAATTTAAAAATAGATTATACAAAAAACCCCTCATATAGAGGGGTTTCTTTTTATTTGTAGATGAACTCAAATAAGTTCTTACTCTTATTTCTTAGCTTACGTAAAGCCTTTTCCTTAATTTGACGGATACGTTCCTTAGTCAAACCATAGTCCTCACCGATTTCTTCAAGTGTCAATGGCGTACCACCTAAACCGAAGTATAATTCGATGATTTTTCTTTCTCTTTCAGAAAGAATAGATAGAGTGTTTTCCAACTCAGTCTTCAACATATCTTTTGGTTTTTCAAAAGATTCATCAGGTTTTTCAAAAGACTCGTCTTCTATGATATCAATCATTTCATCACCATCTTCGTTGATTGTTGCGTTCAATGAAGAACAAGTTGGTTGATTTAAAGATGATAAATCCCACATTTCTCCAGTCTTTTCATCCTTAACATCCTTGTCAGTTGGGATTCTACCATGTTCTTGTTCGAACGCTGAAATTTCCTTCTTCAACTTAGCGATGTTATTAGTCACGTTTACAGGTAAACGAACAGTTCTAGCGTTATCATTCAAAGATTGGATGATGGATTGTTTAACCCACCAAACAGCATAAGAGATAAATCTGAACCCACGAGATGGGTCAAACTTTTGTGCGGCCTTAATTAAACCGAAATTACCTTCGTTAATTAAGTCAGCTAATGGTAAACCTTGTCCTTGATACTCCTTAGCTATTGAAATAACAAACCTTAGGTTAGCGGTAACCAACTTTTCAGTGGCAACCTTATCACCTTCTTGGACTTTCAAAGCCAACTCAACTTCTTGTTCAGGAGTTAACATATCAATCTTCCTTACTTCTTTAAGGTATCTTGAAATGCTTTCGTCTGAAGTGTCGATAAATCTTTTAATGTTTACGCTCATATTATATAACTTTTGTTTTTTTTGTTTTGTTTCCGAAAATTAAACTACTATTCTTTGTTACTTTTTTAACCTCATTTGTACGAACTTCTTCCTTTTTTGGTTTCGTTTTCGTATCTTTTTTTATCTTCTCCTCGATTTCCCTCTTCTTTATTAAATAGAAGTCACCATTCATAGTATATGGTAAATTCCTAATATTTAGCCAAAGAGTTGAAATATAGTTCTTTTTTGAGTTATCATCAACGCCCTCATAGATATTAATTTGTTCCACTATTTGGCTAGCCATTGCTTTAACCGCTGGTGTTAATAAATCTACAGGTACTTGAGTATCGTACCAATCAACTCTCTTACCTTTCCTTAAAATCTTTTCATAGTCTGAGTACTCTAACATTATTCAACAAGACAAAAGTACAAATTATTTTTACTTAGGCAAAGAACCTTTTACTTTTTTTGTTGACATAAAACGTTCTTTTTTCTTAAATAGTTCTTCTTTACGTTTTATTTCGTCCTCAGTATAACGTGCTTCTTCAGGCACTAGGGAATTCCATTGTTCTAATGGTTTTAAATCTCTTAATGTTCTCATTAACTCTTCTGAATATGGTTTAATAACACCATTAACACCCCATATCTTACCTGTACGGATGTTTCTAACTCTTGGAGTTGCTGTCTCCCATTTTCCATCGTTATCCCAAAACTCAACAATCTTACCAACCCATAATGGATGTGGTTCGTTGGATCGACAAATTACTTTATCTCCAATTTTATATGTTATCCCATTAATCTCGTAGGATGTCTTTGAAACGACTTTTTTCTTCTTGGGGGATTTGTTATTCTTCTTGTCTAAGATGATTTTAGCGAAAGATTCTTTCGCCTCTTCGGTAACTTTTGGCTTTACCTCTTTTTTCTTGAATGGGTTAAGCCATTTAAATAAATTTTGCATTTTTTATATAATTCATATAAAATATGTAATGGCCACATTGTTACTATTAACATTGAGCCAATCATATTGTCAGATTGTTCATCATCCCTTTTTGAGATGAAATAATACAACCATGTAATCCCTAATAGAACGTATAATACCCAAATTGCGTATAAAACTAACATTATCCTTTATTTAGAATTTCTATTTCCTTTTCTGTCAAACAACTTCTGTCGTATTTGTTACGTGATAACTTATCAAGAATATCATTGACAGAATCGTACTCCTCAACTTCAACTTTATTATTAACCTTGGTGAATACCTCTTTATTTGTATCATCAACAATAGTTTGCATTCTCTTGCTTTCAGATTTAGGTAGACTTGGGGTTAACTCGTCTAAAGTTTTTTGAATCTCAGGGAAGATTCCAGTAAAATATTTTGTTGGGAGGTTGACCCCATATGAGTTAGGGTCTGTGATATCAAATATCATTATTGCAGGTCTATGTGCCATCCTTTCATGGATTTCAGCTGCGGTATAAGGACTATAAAAAGTACAAATGAACATACCTTTACCATCTACATAATTTACACCTTGTTCACCATCAGCGATGAAATTCAAATCTTTGTCAATGCCTGTGGCAGTTCCAAGAATAATAATAAGAAATCTGTTCATAGTCTGTTTTTATTTATAAATATCTACAACAAATATAATGATTATCTCGAAAGAGTCAAAGAAGAAATGTTATTAACTTTCTCGATAGTAATTATGTTGTTAGACCAATCCTTAACAAGTGGATTGTGAGTGATTAAAAAGATGTTTTCGAACATTTCAGAACACTTTTGGAAGAAGTTACCAACTAATTCTAAATTCTCATTTGCTACCTTACCGAATATTTCATCAAATACAATGATATTGGGTTTTGGTAAAGAACTTATTCTTGATAGAACAACTCTTAAGGCTAATGAACCCATGGTTTTCTCAAGACCACTACCTTCAGTTAATAAATAACTAACTGTTTGTCCGTTCTCGTCTTCTCTCTCAAGTATGAAATCCACCTCTTGTTTTGAGTTGATGTCAACTGTTAGTTTAAAGTTTGAAGAATCAGATAATAACCTATCTAATTCAGAATTCAATAAAGGTATAACATTCTTCATTATTAATTTTGTAATACCATTCTTACCAACCATTCTGATATAGATTTCAAAGATTATTTTTACTTCTTCTTCAATCTTGATTGTCTTAATAAGTTCTCTGTTTTTGTTGATAGTATCTTCAGCTCTTTCATCATCCGATTTATTCTTCTGAATTCTAGTTACAAACCCATCTCTTTCTCTAGCAAGTCTTTCTAACTTAGCGTTATAACCCAAAATCTTAGAGTCTAAGTCCTTATTTTTCTCAATATTACCTACATTATCCTCATATTTCTTTTTAAGGTCTTTTTTCTCTTTAAGTTGGAGTCTTAGGTTTTCAATTTCAAGTTCGATTTTATCAATCATGATAGATTTTCTATCATATTCATCAACTTTTTCTTTGATTTTATCTAATTTTTCAATCTCAGATTTAGCCTCTTCAATTTCAGTGTCTAACCCCTTTATAACTTTATTTAATTCCTCTAAAGCAAGTTTATTTGCTTTAATTTCATCTGAATGGTCAACATCTTTTAACGGTTGTTTACATAAAGAACAAAACTCACCTTCCTCTAAGTTTTTAATTAAACTCTCAACACCATCTTTTTTAATACTATTATGACTTCTAGCTATGTTTAGGTCATTTAACTGTTGTTTCCACTCTTTATGGGTTTGGCTGTCGTATTCAATCTCACTTAATTTATCGAACTCTTCTTTCAATAAATCATACTTTTCTTTAGATTTCTTACCCCTTTCAGTTATAGCGTCAATTTCTCTATCGATATCCTCAGGTCTTAATTTAATAACCTCAGTATCGATTGTAATCTTTTGAGATAGGAAAGTTTCTTTGATGGAAGTAGCCTCTTCAGTTTCAGTTTTTAACCTTGCTAATTGGTTATTACAATGTAGAGTATCTTCTTCATAAAACTTTCTCATTTCGAGAAGTTCAGTGATTTCTTTCTGTAAATCACCAGAATTATATTGGTCAGATTTGAGGTTTTTAGCCCAAGCTGATTTAATTTCCTTAACGATTTCTTCTTTTTGTTCGATAACTTCCAATCCGATGAATTTAGAAAGTAATCTACCCTTCTGGGTTGGAAGTGTGTGGATTAAATCCTCTAGGTTATCCGATGTTGCGATTATTGTTAATAAGAAATCATCTACATCACCAATGGATTTTTTAATAAATTCATCAGTTTCTCTTCTTTGTTCACCTTCAAGATTTTGAACGGAACCATCGGCCATAACCTTTTGGAAGTTTAGGTCGGTTCTAACGTTATAAGCATCTTCATTTTTCTTCTTAGTCCTAGTTAACGTTCTTTCAATAACATAATCACCACCATCAATGTTAATCTTACCTTTAACACGAACTGTATTTACATCCCTAAATTTATTAAAGATTTGTGCAGCAACCTTAGTTCTTGTAGTTTCGTTAAAGAATAAAAATAGGAGTAAATCCACCGATAAAGCTGTTTTACCACCTTGGTTAGCTGGGTTAGAAGAGATTGTTGTAATCCCCTTTAAACCATCAAATGATAGTTTATTACCATCACCATAAGATAGGAAATTATCCCATTCTAATTCTTTTATATACCAATTACGGTAACGATACTCTATATCACGTTGTTGTCTTAGTTTATCATTAACTTTATCATCGAGACGAAGTAATCTTTCCCAATCAACTTCTATTTTATTACCATCCAACCATTCTTTAAATAACTTACGTTGATAATTAACATCCATTACGTTATCAGCAATAGTCATTTCAACCTGTCCATGGGCGGTATCCACTTTTTTAGGTTTAAAAATCACTTGAACTTTATCGACAGAATATTTCTGAGCAATATATTGTTCAATCCTTTTTACCCTATCTTTAGTGTAATTTTCAGGAGCATCTTCCCATACAACCCTTACGTTAGCTTTAGATGGTATTGTAATTTTTTCTTTAGTCTTTGTTGCCATTATTCGTTATATAAGTTATCACCTCTATTTTCTTTAGGTACCCAATTAATCACATTTCTTGGTTTATCACCAAATGGGTTTTCATTTTCTTTTCTACCAGCATTTCTATTTCTTTCCACCTTCAATAGGTTCTCCAAATTATTAATTTGTTGATATAGTTTACCTAATTCACTGTTAGAGGTTTTTTCTTTCTCAGATTTTAATTCGTTTTCTAGGTAACCTATTTTTACTAATAATTCCTGAACTTGTGTATCGTTAGTGATGATTTTTTCTACAATCTTTTCAACAGGTACTTCAACCACCTTTTCCACAATCTTCTCTACAGGTACTTCTACTATCTTCTCGACAATTTTCTCAACCTCTTTCTCAATGACCTGTGGTACAATTGGGGATGTACCATATTTTTCAACAGTAAAACCCTGTTTTAGACAGTCTAACATAAATTGGTCTACATTGGTTATATTGTTTACTCGACAATAATCCCAAACTTGGTCTTTTATATCTTTAGGTATTTCCATCAAAATTGTGTGGTTTAATAAACAGTTTAATGCCTATATCGGTTTTTTTACCCATTACTTCATAAATTCTATATGCTTGTAACATTTTTCGATAATTAAGTTCGGCTCTTCTAATATTCATATGTTCAGGATCAGTCCAATGTTTGGGTTTATATGAATTTATTTTGTAGTTCATATATTGAACCGTCAGGTTTAGTTCCTCAAGTTTATTTAAATATTCTGAACTTAAAATCATACCAATCTCTCGGATTCTGTTTCAATATCTTCAATAGATTTTATTTTAAAAGTATAGAAACCATAATCATTTGGGAGTTTTCTTAACTCATGTGTTTTGGTTTCAATGTCCCATAATACATATCCGTGGTTATATGGATCCTCACCATAATCTTGTTGAATCATAGATGAAGGCATCACAATTGGTGTTTTGCGGTGATTCATAACTTGGTATTTGTGGATATCACCACACATAACCAAATCACATCCTTCAAATATGGAAATGTCTTTACCGTCTTCAAATTCAAATCCAACAGCAGTTTTAAGCCCAATTAAAGGATCGTGATACAATCCGATATATGTTTTCTCTTCCCCATATAATTCTTTAGCCTCTTCAATTAACGGTCTTTCGGAGTTCTCCATATGTCCATATACACACCAAACAACATTCTCGTCAACAAAACAACCTGAATGTGGTAAGAACATAATATTTGGATTATCCATTGTTGAAATAATGGGTGTTAAAGCATCCATACGGTCGAGATTATTAGCTAGGAAATCATGGTTACCCAATGTAACAACTGTTTTAGCTATCTTAGAACATCTACCTAAAAAGGTTGTAACCATACGAATAAGTTCGGGTGTCATTTGATTTTTAGAGTGTACCAAATCACCCACAACAGTTATCCTGTCAGGTTTTTCTTCTTCACATTCTTTAAAAAACTTCTCAAATTGTTCCAAATATTCCTCATGTCTCTTAAAAAGACGAATATGGATATCGGCTGTGTGTGCTACCTTTTTAATCATATAAAGTTAAGTTTAGGTATTTTTTCAATAGGTTTAAAGTCTTGACTTAATAAATGACCATATTGTCGTCTAATCTCCATTCTAACAAGTTCCCTCAAAGCTTCAACATGGTGGTCATAAGTCATACCCCAAGCCTGTAAATCATTAGATAAGTCTGGTGTAATCTTTATGTTTGTTTTATACATACGATTTCCATCTGTTATTATAACACATTTACAAGGTACGAAAGTGAAAGGATCATACATTGTGGGTGATAATGAAAACCCATATCTCCCAAATTCACTTAAAAACCATTGTTCTACATCATTCATAATCTATGTGGTGAAATAAATCTTATTGGTTCTATTATTTGTTTATTTAAAAAATGTATATATCTATAATCTTCTGAATACATTCCACACAACTCAGCCTCAACATCGATATTAGACCAACTGTTGTGTATGGATAATATTGATATGCATTGGTCTGTTTTACTATAATCGTTAAAATCTTCTAATAGTTGTAAAGCATCTAAACCAGTAAAAGGCTTATTACCGTGTGAACAACCACCATAAACCCTTCTTATTATAGGGAAAATAAGTGATTCAGTATATTTTGTGTAACTACCTTCTGTGGATGATATTATTTTTACGGCCACAGATTCATATTTTAATGATAAATTAAATTTATGGAAATCACTTAAACAATCTAAACCCTCTAAGTAACCAAAAGAAGCCCATTTATCAACAATTTCATTCATTATACTTTTTGTTTGATATTATCCAATCTCTTATACGCCCATCTCTCTTTCCAATGGTTAACTAATGTGTCGATATCTAATTCTTTTGGTTTAAACTCAGTTGTCAAACCCTTCAAGAATTCAGAGGTATTTTCACCTCTATCACACCAATAAATCCCCCTTCTATTACCGTGGGTTGTCAAACGTTTAGCGTCGATACCCAAATAATCACAGGCCTTTCTTATTATATTAATACGAGAATTTTTTCCACTTGTAAACCTACCACCAGGTATTTCACCCTCTTCTTCTTCCACAACTAACCTCATTTGTTGGTATAAATCTTCCGATATTTGAACGGTTCCTTGTCCTTGTGTTAAACCTAGGTAGTTGAAGTGTTTGAGTCGATTATATTGTACTCCTCTACCATAAAGTGAGGTTACAGTAAGACCAACCAATTCGTCGTTATACTTCTCTTTCCAATGGTTGGCAACAACATCTGATGCGGCCAATAATGTTAATAACTTACCACCACACATGTTATAACCAAAATGTCTTGTTGGTACACAAACTGAAATGTTTGCAATATTTCTATTCCTAAGAACTCTATCGTTCTTATCCCAACCAATATGTCTATCTCTAGGCCCCAAAGCTAAAAAGTCTGCAGCAACATCAAGAATACCTAAATTCATACCATCATATTGGTTCTTAACCAAAAAATAGTTGTTACGACCTGGACTCCTTCTGAATGGGAAGGAAGAAACATGTTCTTCAATTGCTTTCCATTCTCTCCATAATTTACTTGTTGAATCAACAGGTATTAAAATGGGTTGGATGTTATTGGGATCATCAACCATACTCTCATTAATCAAGTTCTGATTGGACTTTTTGACCTGTCTTTCTTTTTGTTCTTCTTGTGTTAGGAAGTTAAAATTAAGTAAGTCTTCTTTTAATTTCTCTCTATCAACCATGGAGTCTATATAAATAAATGTGTTTACCTTCAGTTTTAGTATAGTAGGCTTCCCCACTTTCTAAAGCTTCTTTAATTTTTTTAGCAAAAGGTTTTAAATCACCTTTGTACTTTGTTCTGATTGTCTTATCGTGGTATCTTTTACCGTTATACATAATAACTCTACCACCAGGTGACATTCCTACCTTTTTGAAATTGGATGCCTTATAAATCGTTCCCTCATGTCCATAAGTCATATCAGCATATGAGATAATAACCTCAATATCTGTGTGTGACTTTAACCATTTAAGACATTTTCCAATGAAATATGATTCGGTATTCTTTGGTGTGTCATCAATACAACAAAGTCTTCTTAATTCCAATAACTTATCGGGGTTTTCAGGGTTCCATTTAGATGCCTGATTATTCATAGCGGGAGCACCAAAAATGGAGATACCAATTAAGTCATCCCCATTATAAAGTCCGAAACAGTAACTAATTCTAAGTCCATTAATGTTCTTAGAATAATGCCATTCTTCAACGAATGGTTCTGCTACTTTTCTATCTACTAATCTTATTTTAAAATTTTTAACTTCCACTTATGAAATTATGTTTATTTATGTATTTTACTAACCAATTCTCTTTGGTACTACTGATTGGGAATCCATGACCTCTCATATAGTCAACCCAATGGTTTAAAACATGTTCTCTGATATAAGGTGATAGGCCCTCTTGTTCTTGTAATCTCGTTTCAGTCCAAGGGTTAACATAATTAATTGTTTGGTTATTTTCTTGACACCAACGAATTAACGTATCGGTTGTTGGGTTTTCTCTATCTGTCGGAGTTGTACAATAATAACCATTAGTTACTATCATATTACCGTAAGAAGGTGATGGTACCCTATTCCCTTGATTATAATCATTGTGAACAGCTGGTCCTGGGAATAAATCGGGTAAACGTATATATGCAAATTCGTCGAAAAACCAATAATCGGGTGGCATTTCTCCACGACTCATACAAGTGTTTGTCCTAACCTTTATCCTATCCTTATATTCATTATAAACAGCTCGTGATACTAAATCACTAGGCCATTCTTCACCTTGTCCCCAAGAAATGTCTAACTCTAAACGGGTTAATATTCTATTTTTAATCTCTTCAGAATTTCTCCTACTGTGTGAGACTATTCCAATTGTAGAATAGTTATGTTCACGTAAAAAAGTAGAAGCAGCAGTTATCAATCTGGTTGTTTTTCCTGATTGTCTTGGTGATACTTCTACGTACATAATTACCCTTGTACTGCATCTCTGATTATACCCACTTCTTCAGTGAATTGTTTTCCCATCTTCTCAGCATTCTTTGTTACATGAGACATGAAATCGATTGGATTTGAGATACTCTTAGCCTCTTTCATCATGTCTTGTACGGCCTTCTCTCTCATTTTTCTGATTTCTTCAAGAGCATCAGCTAAATTCTTGTTTGACTTACTCAACTTAGTTTGATAAGCTCTGACAGCATCGTTTTCTTCAATTCTCTTCATTAATTTCAAAGAGTGTTCGATGATATCGTTAGATGTTTTTTCAACATTCTTAACAACTTCTTTTTGTGTTTCTACAACTACATCAGTTGTTTGGTCCATTAAGTCTGCTACAGCTCTTAATAGGTTTGATACTTTTTTATTATCCATTTTTTATAAATTTATGTTTTGTTATTCTTTTTTTAAAATTAAACTCAGGGTATAAAACTTCCTGAATTTCAGGTCTTTGAGCCCATCTTGGCCAAAAATCTTCATCTGTTAGTGTGACATCATACCTCAAATTAATAGTCCCACAAGTTTCACATATATGGTTTTTACAATCATGTTTAAACATTTTTATTCTGAAAATTTTGTAGTAAATAAATTCTACAATCTTTCCAAGAAAACCAACATTTTCACCACATTTTTGACAACAATATGAAGGATATTTTCTCATTATCTTACCATATCAACGTTACCAGATTCAATTTTCGCTAGAGTATAGATTTCCAAATCATTTCTTAATCTACCTTCAGCCTTTAAGGTCTCGAATCTGTTTTGAGCCTTATTCTTCCACCAATCAATCATATGAGTTAAATGATATCTATCCCAATTATCCCTCTTAACTAATGGTACTTTACCATCACTAGAGATATATGCACCAACATTATCGTAACCATAGTTACAATAGTAATATCTCTTCTTGGTTTTGGCTTTCATATGTGATTTCGTGAAATCATGAAATTCCTTATATTTCTGTGGATTCTGAACTCTTAAATGGTTCTTTAAGATTGAGATTATTTTGTTGAATTCTCTCATTTTTGGGCCTGAAGGACCAGGGTCAACCATTGAACCACCCCATTCAGGTTTACCGTATAATGGTCTTAATACGTTTCTTATTTCCATGAAAATATCATCATTTGGGAATAAGAATAAATCAGACTCAGTCATACTACCATATCTCATAAAAGGTTTAAGACCGTCATATTGACTAACACCTTTGATATCACCATAAAGTGATGTTGTTTCCATAAAGACAGTATCGATACGGTCACCGTATTTGTCTTTTAACATTTGACGTGCTTCATGTGAACAACAGATTAAAGCCAATAATTTACCACCTAGGTAGTTATACCCAAATGGTTGAACAGGAACAATAATTGCTCCATTAATCATGTACTTATTAACTTCATTTGCTGTGATTTTAAAACCTTGGAAAAGGTCATTACGAGGTTTAATTGATAGTACAGGTGAGGCTAAACGAATGAAACCCACATATTTGTTAGTTGTGGTTTCTTTAACCCCTAACATAATCTGTCTACCAATCTGTGATTCTAAAGGAAGGGATGTGATAATTTGTGTTGCTGGATTGAAGAGTTTACCTTCGATAATCTCAACCTCAAATTGCATATCCTTTGGTTCAACACCATAGTCATCGAACATTAGTTTAGTGTATTTATCGTGGTCAACACCCACTACTTTCTCTTTCTTTCTTTCAAGGAAATAATCCTGAATTGTGTCTAATCCTTCGTAAAAACCCATCAACCTATTTGTTAAATCAAGGGTTTCTTCGGGTGTTAATTTTGTATCGAAAACTTCTGCCATTTTTGCCAATTTAAATATTATTATTATCTTTGTAATGTTAATCAAAAAAGGTCAATCAGTAAATGGGACAATCAAGAAATAAAACAGGTGTGGATTTCGAAAAGATGATTTGTGAAACCAAAGGTTGGTCCCACACTCCAGCATCACCTAAAATTATATGGACGGGTGTTGGTCGTACCAATTTTGATAAGATTGCTTCTGTTGGTTTTGACGCTAGTAAGTTTTTACCCACTTCTGAATCTACTTTTGAAAAGTTTGACGCTATTACCTCTAACGGTGAGAAAGTTGAACTTAAGAAATATAAAATCTCTAAAGCTAAAAAATGGACTGCTTATTCAGAGCCCATTTTTAAAGTAGCTTCAAAAAATATGGTTGAGCATGTTACTAACCTTTTTGGTAAGGGTAATTTAAGTTTAGCTCAGACAAACTATAATAAGTTTGTTTCTGATATGTTCAATTACGTAGGACAAGATATCCTAGATAATATCACCCGTTCCAACATTGGTATTCAATTAGAAGATGGTTTTATACCTCAATCTAATCTTGAGTATCGTTGGAGAATCAAGAAGGGTTGGAAGGGTTTTAATCGTCTTTCTATTGAATTTCGTATTAAAGATTAATTCATTAATGAATTAATTTTCTGTGTGTAAGCTTGAGCCTGTTGTAAGCCAACCATTTTATCTACAACAACACCGTTTTTATAGAATACTACTGTAGGTACACCTCTAATACCATCTTTAATAGCCAAATCTGAATGGACATCAATATTAACCTCACCAGCGTTAATATTTGGGAAGTCGTTTAATACACCATCAAGAATTGGTGATAATACTTTACAAGGTCCACACCAATCTGCTGCGTATTTTACAAGTGTTAATTTGTCTTCTTTTATCTTTTCTTGATAAGTTGTTGAATCGAATTGTTGCATAATTTTACTTTTATTTTTTATTATTTTTAGACCAGTAATCTAATATGGCTTTAGCCTCTAACCCCATATATGGAAGAGGGATTAGTTGAAAACCTTTCTCTTTATCATAATAGAAGATACCTAATCTTCCTACTTTCTTTTTCGTTTCCATTTGGAACATGTAAGCGTATATCGATAACTGTAAAGCATAAACGTTATATTGACAGTCAGATAAATGAGAAACTGGTGGATTTAACCAGTGACTATATTCTGATATAAAATTAAATTTCTTATTGGTTTTCCAATCCCATACGTTGAAGTAATCACCACAATCCTCAATAATATCAGCCGTTCCAGCTAGTTTATGTCTCTCGGAAAATAATATTGTTTCGGGATATATTGTACCCACGGTCATGGGATCAATCTCTTGGAACTTGGTTATTAGTTCTCTTTCGTAATCATTTTGTGGGAAGTAAATTTTGTTAGCTAATAGGTATCTTTCCATGATTTCATGGATTTCAGTACCATATTCGTTAGCCTCATCATTAATACGTTTCCATTCAGCTAATATCTCAGCTTGGGACATATTCTGATACTGTTCCTTCTTCTTGGAAGGGTCTTGCATAGAAATAGCGAGAGCGATCTCTTCTGAGTTGAACTCAGGCTCTAACATACCTAATACAGTAGTTACTGATTTAAACTTTTCCTTGGTGAACTTATGTATATAAACGTGTTCAACAGGTTCGAGGAATACTACACTATCTCTCTTCTTTGCCATTTATCTATTTATCATTCTTTGTAATGATTGGATACGCATAGTATTTAGACGTTCTACTTCCTCTTTTTTTCTTTTCTCTTCTTCTTCATTGAATTTAAAAACCTTGAAGTCAGTAAAAGAAGCACGTGCAGACATTAATTTTCTCATCTCTTCCATTTCCCGTCTTAATCCGTTAATTTCAGATTTTAATTGATTAATTTCAGCCGCAGTTGAATTCTCATAACTACTGTAACTCCTATTGTAACCACCCAACATTGCCATACAATTTGCCATTTTAAAATATTTTTAACAACTCTTCTAATATATACATTTCCTCTTTTTCTCTAATAATTTCACAAACTTTGGTTGAGAAATCATCTTCCATGATTAATGCATCTGGTTTCTTAATAAAATCGATTAGAGATTGAAACCCGTCTTCTCTAAGGATTGTTCTTATAATTTCTTCGTTAACGAATCTTTTATTAAATCCCATCATATAGAACTCTCTTTAAGTTTAAAAGATGATTTTAATACGTCAACAACACCTTGTCTACCAAAGTCTTCATTAACTTTTGATATATCGTAACCATCATTCATTTTAATAATTTTAACTTTACCGTGTAAACGACCCACATTTAATTGTGCATAAATTTGTTTAGCTCTAACCCACGCATCATCGTCCAATAAAACAACCACCCAACTATTAGCATTTTTCATTAATAAGTCATACAGTTTAGGGTGTAAATCCTTACCTAACATTGGTATTGAGTTATACACTACGATGTGGTCAAAAGGTCCTTCAACAATATATACAGTTGAATCCCAATTAATTAACCCTTCATTGAAGATAACTTCTTCTCTAGGCAAATCAGGATTTTTATATTTAGGTTTTTTCCTTGGTAACCACGTTCTACCCGTAAAATAATTGACTTTACCCTCTTTATTATAAGATGGTACAATAATTCTAAAAGCATAATCACCAGATACGGTGTAACCCATTTTATACTTATAAATCGTTTGTGGGTCTAAGTTTCTCTCTTTTGTGAGATAATTCCAAGCCTCTTTATATGGTAATGAATTTGGATTTGTACCCTCAAATGGGATATATTCTTCAGGAAGGTTTATCTCTCTTACCTCTTGAATAATTTTCTTAGTCGACTTGATGTCTTCTATTTGAATACCTAACTGCTTAAGTTTCTTTCGGTGTTCTTTTCGACCGAATTTTGTAATCAATTTACCTATGGAACCGTGTGTTTGGTGTGTTCCACCACAACTCCAACAATGATAAACCCCCTTACTTAAGTTAACCTCGAAGTTTCCCTTACCATCACCCTCTGGCATATCATTTTCAGCAGAACAAACAGGACAATCAAACGCAAATTGTGATTTGGTTCTATTCTCCTTCCTTGGATGACCTAGGATTTCAACTATAATGTCTAAAAGTAAATTGGATTCAACTTGTCCCATAGAAAAAAATATAATCAAAATAAATCGGTTAGTAAATTATTAGGATATTTATTAGTATGAACAAAGATATCATCAGAGATACCCTTATAAAGGAGTACGAATATAGAAGCTACAACAGTGGTAGTATTCATACACCACTTAAATCAAAATTAAGTAGTGAGGCTAATTTCAGGGAAATTGTAAATAAAAACGTTACAAGTGGAACTGATTTAGTGGTTCACCCCGATGATAGGACTACCGATTTCCTTGACCCTTGTTATGCTGATTTATCTGCAAGAGTTTTAACATCTCAAAGAGATATGTTTAATCTTAGAGAAAACATGAGACAACATGAAAGAATTATCATGATGGGACATGGTTCACCAGGTGGTTTAATGATGCCAGTTGGTACAATCTACGGTGTGGATGAGGTTGATGGTGAATTGAAGAAATACAGTACATATAATCTCGGTGCCTCTTTCGTTGATATCTTAAAAACTAAACCAATTGTTGCTGTTTGGTGTAATGCTGACAAATTTGTAGTACCACATGATTTACATGGTATTTACACAGGAATGGTTATATCCGAAATGTGTGAAGCTAATTATTGTAACGTACACAAATGTAACGTTAGAGATTTAGAAGAATCCAACACTTTATTTACGATAGCATTAAAAGAAGCTATAAAGTTACAATCACCAGATTCAGTTAGGGTGTTTAAAGAAATTTACAACAATCCTAAAAACGAAATTATGAATTACAATAGACAAAGATTCTATTACAGATAAAAAAAAAAAGGGACTTAAAGTCCCTTTTTTATTTCCAATACCCTTCTTTTCTCATATAACCTAAGACACAAGTGTATGCATCGGTCATATCAAAATTCTCCTTTTTGAGAATATTGTGTTTGTTATATTCCCAAACGATTTGTGGTTCACGGTCAGCCACTTTATCCCAAATGATTTGTTTCTTATCAACATCCCAAGGATATCCACCAAAAAGAACAGGTTTCTTACCTTTTAACTCAGATTCTTTATAAGCCGTACCATTTTTAGCATGAGTCCTAATACCCATTAATTCTGGGAAAGCGTTTGCTCTTGAATCGTAGGATGATATGAATATAGGTGTAACACCTAATACTTCATCAACGATTTTAGAAATCATACCGTTAAATCTAAGTAATGTAGCTACAGTATATACGTTATTACTGTTAAGAAGAGGTTCTTCTATTACAACTTTTTCAATATCAAGTTCGATATACCTAGTTAATAATCTCTCAAAGGCATCAACTTTCTTAAAAAGTTCTTCCAATTTGTTTTCAGGAAGTGGTTTAATCTTTGGAGTGATGTGTGTTAACTCCAATAATTTACCGTCATCTTGAAAAAGTGCCATACCAATAGTTTTGGTTGACACGTCTAACCCTAAAATTTTACTCATTTAAAACATTTTTATTTAATTTTATATAGCTCCTAAATCATAACCAGATATAAGACCTCTTGTACTCCAAATTCCTGTATCGTTAATTGCCCCACTAATTGGTACCACCATCTTAATAGGTAGATAACCAGCTGTCGGTATAGTTAAAGCCTCACTAGGTTTGGCTAAACCTATAAGGTCACCCTTATCGTTGTATAGACAAATATTTGTAACTACAGTACCACAATTTTCACCAATTGCTGATGGATTTGTTGTTGCTGGCCATTCACCTGGTTTACTTATAATTTCAATATTTAAGTTAACCGCTAAGTCAATATCTTGAACTGCCGCAAAAGTTGTACCACTACTTGTGGTTGCTCCTGTTAAAGGATCACCCACAAAAGAAGACCAATCGAAACCGTTGACCAAATCTTTATTCCATATATAAACCATACCAGAATTAAGATTTAACATACCAACAATTGAATCATAATAGTTAGGGTATCTAGTATTACCAAAACTAGTGTTGATTGCGTTAGCACCTATAGCGTACTTATCAGTTCTACCAAAACCGTAACTCCACGATAAACTAGATCCTGTCCCACCAGTGAATGTATTATATATGTCATCACTAACTAGGTATACAATACCTGAATTATGATAACCAGAGTTATCTAATACCTGACTTTCCATGATACTAATACCACCAGTAAGAGTACCAGTTTTTGGATTCTCTCCATCTCTAGCCTTTGGTTTCTTCTTTTTACCAATACCAATACCGTCAGTAAATGGTACATTACTTTCAGCAATTTTTGTATCTTGTACAACACCAGCACAAAGACTAGTTGGGTTAGTGGATAAACCATTAGCGTCCCAAATAAAAGCTGAATACAATGTTGTAGCCGTTAAACCGTTTGTTAATCCAGTGGATGAAGAATTTAAAGGTATTTGTATACCAAAATTATAACCGTTTAATTGTGTTCTATATTTGTCGTTATTAAACGCTGCCACAATCATACCATTAGACCAAAAAGCTGTAGGTAAATCTTGGAATGACGACTCTAATAACCCACCGTTAAAAATAGATGTATTAGCTATGTTGTAATCAATTTCATTGTACATATTCAAAGCACTCCAAAAGTGAGATGTTGAATAGTTTTTAAAATTAATATCAGTAAATGGTTTTACACGGTAGAATACAGTCTCATCTCCAAATACATTGTATAATGAAGATATTGTGGCATCTGTACTAGTGTATATATTTTCTATTGGTTTCATCTTTATGGGTTAATTAAGGTTTTATTTGTTACAAACATATTATCCACTTTAATAAAATCTATTGTGACATTAGTTAGAGAAGAATTTTTATCCTTAAATAAAAATGTCTTATTGGTTGTGGAATAGAAAAAATCAAACTTTGAAATCCCGTTATTCTCAATAAGATTTGGGAATCTATAAGGAAGATTGTTAGTATCGTATTTAGGTTGTATTGATGTAGATGCCATATTAGTAGTTTATTAATTTTACAATATCACTTGTCATGTCATTTGGATCATATGAGAAATTAACACTAACTCTATTACCTATTACTTCTTCTATGTTGTTAATTTCTTTAGATACTACATTAGTTATAAAGTTGATTGGTAATTCATATTTACCGTTTGATAATTTACCGTTTGTCTTGAAAAATAATATAGCTTGTGTTACTAAAGCTTGAATAGCTGATTCACCAGAACCATCAGTATTTGTCATCTTCAATAGGTAACCAATTAAACCATTAGTTGTATTCCAAGAAGTGTTATTAGTTAAGTAGTAGAATTTAGAACCAATCTGTACAGCTGGATAAATAGTTTCCCAAATATTGGTATCACTGTTTTCAACCGTTTCAACTGAAACAAAACTTCCATTTGCCCAATAACCCCAATTACCTGGTACCAAACTAAATAAACCACTCGTACCGTTAACAATGTCTCCATTTACGTTGTTAGTTGTAAATGTGAAAATAAACGGTGAAGGATATCTTACACCAGTATTGTTTACCAATCTCTTTTCTTTACCATTAAATACTTCAACATATTTTGGTGATAATAATGTATAGTTTGTGTAATCAACATCTGTTTCTGGTACCACACTAAATTTAGTGTTGGTAACAATATTTGTTGTTCTATAATTTTTAACTGTTAAATCTAAAGTCTGTACTTTAGCTGACACATAATCCCAAAGAACTTGTGTTAAACCATCGGACATATTAAAACTGTAACTTGCAGAAAGTAATTGGTTTAACCAAGAATTAATGTTAACCTGTAATCTTAAATTAGGTACATTAAATTCGTTAGCACAATCTACTCGATTGTAATTAACTTCAACTCTACTTCTTGTATCAACAATTTCCGATTGAACAGGTTGGTTAGGGAAGATACCATTGTAATCAGCCTTACCACAACTTGCCAATGTGATTTGTGTATGTTCACCAGTTATAGCTGGTATAATATCATTTTTAGCGGTAACACTATATATTTCATTTTGGTCACCAAAGCTATAATATTTGATACTGTTTATGAGTCCCACTTTAGCTAGTTCTGTATATCCTAGTGGTGTTAGACTTGTTACTATTTCTGCCATTATTTTAAGTTATATCTTAATCCTATCGTATCCGATATTTTATTTTCACTACCATTCATATCAGTTATTAGGTTAGGGTATGCACTAAGGGTATATATAACCTCATCATCATAAAAAGTATAGTAAAGTTTTTCACCCACTAAACCATTTTGTGCTAAAGTTTTTTTACCTAACGGTGTTAGTACAAACTCAAAATTATTTTTATTACCCCCAATAAAAGACATTATAAATCAAATGATACCTCAATTATTATTGTAGCGTTATTAACCTTCTCAATAGGTAAATTCATCTTACCGATTGCAACTAAGTTTTTATTTACATCGTAAACACAAACCTCATCGATATGAACTTTTTGGTTAGAACTAGGCCATGTTGGATTAGTTGACCAATTGAACATTGTAGGTGGTACTGTGAATACAAATTTCGTTCTGTATTTATCTGTCACACCTGTTGCTTCAATATTACCAAAGAAGAATCTCTCATCACCGAACTGTAAATAATCGGTTTCAGCTGTCTGTGGTATCTTAATGAAATTACTTAAATCATATGTTACACCAGCTGTATAATCAGACTGTGTAATATTAAATGCTTGTGCTAAAGTGTTACCCGCCTCTAAATTGTTAGGGTTAATTCTGTTTCCAACAGTATGGTTATAAATCTGTGATGTATAATCCATCAATTTCCATTGTGTTGGATCAGGGTAAGTACCTATTGGTTGTTTTTGTGCTAAGATATAGAATTTATCTGCGTACCAACCCGTACCACCACTAACTTTCATATATGGTAATTCACCTGCTGGGAATTGTACTGTTACCGCCTTCTTAAGTGTTGGAGGACAGTTTTCATTTTCAAAGTTAGCACATACAAAGTTTTGACAGTGTAGACCACTTGTATAACCTGAAGTACTTTCTAACATATAAGTAACATAAAGGTTTTCAGTTGCATCTATAATACCGTCAGTACTTGCTACGAAGTCAGTTTGTATTGTAGGTAACGTCCAATTTCTATTTGATTTATAAGACATTGCTGCAACCAATTCTTGGTCATCAACTGTGAACATGTGAAGTTCAGGGAATATTCTACCAACCTTATTGTTGTATTGGTCTACCATATTGTAATAGTAAACTGAAGTGTTGTTACCTGATAAAGTAACGTATTGTACAGCCCCAGAACCACTGAATACCTGTCCGATTGTTGTTGCACTATAGTTTTTATGCCACATTAAAGTCGGCATTATAACCTGTGGTGAACTAGGAATTGTAGTGTCTACATATAATTTTTGACCATATTTAAGCTCACTTTGATTGTCACAAGTCTCTTTATTTGAGTAGTGAACAATACTAATAGATGGTACGATATGACATGCTGTATTAGCGGTATATAAATAATCAATTTCAGATGTGTACCCAAAATACTCCTTACTACCGATGTAGGTTTCAGAACCGTATTTGTTGAAAGTTTCATGTGTGGCCTGATTAACTCCAATGATTGGATATGACCATACATTATTCATGTTCCATACACAACCACCACTAAAGAAACCACCATCACTAAATAAAGTATCTTTAGAAGAACCTGTACCTAGTGGGTAGAAAGTTGCCCAACAATAGTTACCACCTGCATAAGATGGGAAACTAGCGAAATTTCTATCAATCTCTACTTTTAAGTTGTTGGCCGCTAAAGTGCCTGTAACGTTTTGTACTTGATACCATAAATAAGGAACTGGTGTATCTAATTCAACAACCGCCTTACTTTGTGGTGATGTTAACTCATCGTTACTCATTTTAACCATCATTAAATCACCAACTTTTGGTTCGTAAGTATTTGAACCATAAGTAGGAGCTTGTGAAACTGAAATTAAAGTACCACCTGTGATACCAGCCAAATTAATGATAGCATCAGACTGTAATGTATGACAAATTGTATCAGTATAAGCTGTGTATTGAATTGTAGAACCAGAACCGTATTGGAAGAATCCAACTTTAGGTGCCTGAATCATAGTTTCTAAAATAACGGGTGTTAATGCAGGAATAGATACGTATGTATTTACCGCATTAGCAGTAGGTAATATAGGTGTTTTAAGGTCAGGGTTTTCTGCCTTAGCTCTAATGATATTTTCTAATGTAATATCATAAGAGGGACCTAATGTCCTGTAATCAATATTAGAATCACCTAATCTAAAGGTGTCAAAATTTAAGAGACCTAATGAAAGTAATTGTCTTCCATAATTTGTCATTCTCGCACTTACGACGATATTACTATTTTTATCTATATAACTCACTTTCTACGTTTTTTTTATAAATATCATTATATTATCTTTTTATTATTGGAGGATAAAGAAATCCTTTTTCAATTTGTTAATCGCTGTTTTACCTGGGATAATACCGAAATAATAGTACGGTATATTAGACCTAGAATTTATATTATTTCTATTACCTCTACCACTGTATTGATCCCAACTATATGAATTAGCTGCTGATTGGTCGGGTAATGACGGACTACCTGTTGGTGCTCCCGCTGGGGGTAGTGGAACATTAGGTCCTTCCACCCAATTAGTAGCTGGTTGTCCAAAACACCCACCAACACCACAAGGACTAAATCTACTACCTACAGCTTTATTCACTAAGAATCCACCAAAGGTTGGTGGGTCAAATATTTGGTCAGCATAAGGGTTTGAAGGGTTAAAACCAGGTCCACCAAATTCATCATATGTTGTTGGTGTTGTACCACCTAATTCAATGTCTGTGTAGATTTTTGAAACTTCTTTCATTAAGAAATATTCATTATCTTTCAACTCATATTCATGACATGGATATCCATCGATTGAACCATCACCCCAGAACATATTTCTCAAACTACATGGAGGATTTGTTAAATGTGCTAAATAAAGTAACACATCTCTTGGATCTTCATATGAAGTTTCTTTTAAAAAGTTAACCCAATAACCCGCATCCCAACCATCCTCAAAGAATGTACCCGTATAGAAACTAGATTTCTGTACGTATTGGTGTAATGCCTGTCCTGCTTGAACTGATAACTCTATTTGTTCTAAAGTCTCTTCACACATCTCAATTCTACCTAAAGAAACAATCTTAGTTGACATTAATGCATTACAATAAATAAGGTCATCAATATCTGAAGCTCCGTTATAACTTAAACCGTTTCCATTTCCAGATGGTAAAGAATAGTTATGGTAGTTATAATGATAAGGTCTAAACTGACTATGGAATTGTGTTGAATTAGGACCTCTAACTAAACATTTATCACACGTATCACCACCATCTGTATCTAAACAACATTTATTTGAAACATAATTATCCCCTCTTAAATGGTCAGCACCTGGTCCACAAAACTTCTCCTTACCATTCCTTTTCTTCTTATATTTGAATTGGAATAGATATGCCGTACCTAATACCCACGCATCGTTAAATACTCTTCTAATTACATTCCTACTCTCAGCTGCATTTAATTTAACACAACATTTCCAATCTTCTAATGAAGCCAAACAAGGGTTATTACCCGTGTTGGTACCAGAGATATTGATTTTAAAATCGGCATTTCCTGTACAAGGACTTGATGAACAATTACATCCAAATGAACCACCACAACCGTTAGGGTTACAAGTAGACCAAGAACCACAACCAGGTGGGATATCATATCCGTCATTCGGTGCACCTTCACAAGGAAGGTTGAAACAAGGTAAAATACTGCCTAAAAATGAGAATGGACATATCTGATAACAAAAATCAATAATTGTTATATTAAAACCGATACTCACCTTTACTATGGTAGGTCCAGACCACGAAATGGCCAACCTAACACAAAATTGGAGACAAAAACTAACTAAAATAATGAGTAATTTTAGGATAAAAGCCACTACATCTATGAAGAAAGCTATTATATAGTATATAATATCGAACTTCCATATTGCATTAGTAAATGGGAATAAATTGGTTTCACTACTAACATCTGTGTTTTTAATACCTAATGAACTAAATCTATTAACACCTTTTTTATACTTCTTAACGAAGTGGGCAATAGTATATAATTGTTTCCACTCGAATAAGTGGAAATCCATACCAATACGAGAATTAGGATAAACCGATGTATCGTACTGTGAAATATCACTTGTAAATCTTTGGTCTTGTGTTCCATTTGCGTCAGCTAATGTACCTGTGTCGACCACACCTTTTGTCCCACCAAAATCCACACCCAAACTTGGGAATAATATGTTTGCCGTCCTAAACTTAGGATTTTCATTCGGTTCGGTAAAATTCATTTTGAATCGATACATACCCTTTGTTGCAATACCAACTGAAGGGTCGGGAGAAGGTACCAATGTACCAAACTCATCGGTGATTACGTGGCCCACATTCATTGGAACTGGGAATGCAAACGTACCGTTCTCATCTATCAAATCACCCCCATCGACAGTGAAATCCTCTAGTTCTATAGGGGTTATTATATCATTATTAACCCAATCTGTTGTATCATAATCACTAACACGTATCATGTCAATGTGACCACGACCTGTTCTAAGGTTATCTTGTTCACCCATGTCATTTCTTGGGTTACACCCCTTATTTAGGGCCATTTTTCCTGAATCGGTAAAGATAGAACCGAAGAATAAAGCGTTTGGTTTAATCTCAAGACCAGTATCAAAATCTGCTCTTGTTATACCAATTTCACACGTTTCTGAATCACCCCAAAAAGGGATTACTTCAATACCTTTATTACCTGTTTTGATTTGCGGTAACGAATCTAGGTTAGTAGATGATTTAAATTCTACCCTAGATTTAAATAATTTCTCTGGATAACCTTCCGCGATTAAATCGTAAGGTCTCACACTAGCAGCTCCAATATCACTCATATCTAAATCCATATGAAGTGTGTATTGACCAACAGGTACTCCAAAAATCATGAAGTCACCAGCATAGTTGGTTTTTGTTGTGTATTTATAATATTTTTCAAAAACTTCTAAAATAACATCGTTATCTAAAACTTCTTCCTTAGTAGGAAAACTACCAACAGGTGTGTTTAGAACACAAGTTGATTTAGAAAGTAATAGATTATAACGAATACCATCACTACCTTTTTGGTAAGGTGTTTTGAATGGATAGAAATCTTTAATTAATGCATTTTTTTTATCTTCATCGGTAATTGGGATGAAGACTGAAATTTTAGAGTTTGGTAAACCAAAACCTTTATTAGCGATAACACGACCTACAATTACACCGTAATCGGCACAAAAAGGTTGGTACAAATCTTCCTGACTTATCTTGAGACTTAATACCTCAAGAAAATCAAAATCTTGTTCCAACTTGACTCTAATGTTCTTATCTACACCAGGTGTTGTCCTTATCCTAATTGACTCATTCGCCATTAATACGTATTTTTAATATAATCATTGTTAGTGTCAAAATAACCTTCAGCTGATGAACAGGTTATAACCTGATTACCCATGTAACCTACATATGTAGCCTCAAAAGTTACTTTGAATATGTAATTTACACCAATAGGTAAGTTTGTAAATAATGATTCATAATTTGCCTGCTCATTAATAAATGGGACAATATTTTGACTCAATAACAAACCACTATTAAGGTTAAAAGCCTGAACAATAAATCTACCAGTCACTTTACTATTAGTAAACTGTGGTGGTACAGACCATTGTGCTAAAAATTCATTAGTTTTTAGGGTACCATAATTATCCCCATTACCCATATCCTGACTTACAGCTAAAACTGATATAACATCACCAATTTTAATGTGCATATTCTCATCATTGAAAATGATTCTACCAGGGAAGGAAGTACTGATAAAGTATTGAATATCCTGTACCATGGTAACACCATTAACACTTAATGTGATAGCAAATTTTGAATCTAATGGTAATGAAGTATAAAATTCATGTTTTCCTGTTATAGAATTATAAGCTAAGGTATTATCCCCACTAGCTCTATAAGCTGGTGTTGGATCGGTAACAACACTATCCACTAATATTGTATCAATAAAGTAGATACCAAAACTACCACTCCAAGATGAAGGTACACCTGTTACATAAGTTGCAATCAATACATCCGTACCAACAATCTCTTCTTTCAATTCTACCATTGGCGGTACTCCGTAACCTTGTGTGATTAATTTAAAATCTAAATCTTGAGATAGTCTAACCCCATTAAGGAATAACATTATACTACCATTACTAGGTATTGAACTTAATAAAAAGTAATTTAAAGTATTATTAATTGATGAAGGACCTCTTGGACTTGATACACCGTTAACTAATAACCTATCAGTTATTAATGTATAATTAGGGTGACTTGTTCCACCAGGTGGGTTTAATCTAGGTGTTGCTGGATCAGTAACAGTCATGAAATAATAATCACTTTCTGGTTGGAAAACGTTCAATTGAACTGAACTATCCCATGTATTAAATGTTAAATCAGCACACTCTTTGGTTTTAAAACTATAATAAGGTCTAATTAGATATTCAGCCCATGTGGAAGGTAAACCACCCTCAAGGAATTGTTGTACGACTGTTGACGATGTAATTGCACTAAATGTGGTACAACTATTAATGATTTCCGAACCATTTCTAAGTCCCGTAACAGGGAATGAAGTTGTCCATCTATTATCGGAAAATACTTTATAACAAAAACTACCCGTATAACCTGTATAATCAGTTCCACCCGTAATGTTAAAAGTAACATTAAAGTTAGGTGTATAGGTTAGATTATATATAGCAGTTGTACCTGTAGTACAAGCACTTAAAGAAGATGTTAATCCACTAACAAGTTTAGTTGCTCCATCCACATAAAATTCAGGACTATGGAACACTTCTCTACATACATTAACTTCAGGTTTCAATAAATTAACATTATCCAAACCAGCATGTTGTAAGAAAGTAGTCTCTTGGATCACCTCTTGGGATACTATAGTCTTCCCCTCTTTATTTATACATAAAAATCCCATTTTATATCGTTATAATTTCAGTTATTGGTGCCGTAAATCTACTTCTATATGCCTGAAGGTCAACGTTAACCATATTCTCTGTAGGTATATTAGGTGTCACATTAGTTAACCCAATATCAGTTATTGTTAATATGTTTGGTGTTGAGGTTAATACACTACCAACTGGTAATGTATTGGATGCTGCTACTGTTGACGATAATGTTGTCGGTACTGCCACACCACCTACACTTCTAGGGTTACCAGGGAAGAAACCAGTTGGTACAGGTTGAATACTAATTTCAGCATCTGTAAGTTCAAAATCATAATCACAAGGGTCTATAATCGTACAAGGTTCATTACACCATCTCTCACCTGCAACCCATATAGTTGTTGCTGGAATGAATTGTTCCATGAATGGAATCCAGAAACTTTGGAAAGTTTTCTTATAGTTCTCAAGGTTTAATAAACTTAAATAAGTTACTGTATTAACTGTTATAGCACTTGTTGTAACATAGTTACATACCGTATCATATGTGTACCCCGTTGAAAGAATACTAACACAATTACCACTACAATCTAATGAGTAACCTGAAGGACAAGTGTATCCACTATTTTCACCAACATTAAACTCTTTACCATTTAAACTCTCTGTTGAGAATAAAATATAAGGTGTTAACCCACTTGTTGTTGTTATACCTGTTAATGTTGCAACTGATGCATCATAAATTTCAAACCCAAAGAACGCTGGAGTTGAGAATTGTGCCTGTATACCCTCAACTTTAAAGGTATTAACACCCGCATTAAGTGTTATTGGGAACATTCTCCATGATGACCAGGTGTAATCACCTGTAGACAAATCGATTAACAATTGGTTATTTAATGTAACTCTTATTGCATCATCGGCTGACATACCAAGGACATAAGTCTTAGTTGTTGGTATATCAACACAGGTTGAGAATCCTAACCATTCCAATTCAGGGCCTAAAGCTGGTTCAGTAGTCCAAATACCAACAGAATTTAATCTATTGTAATATAACGGGAAAGCACCACCCCATAGGTTATTTTGTTGTGTACTTACTACGTTAACAGTATTATTAAGACCATCTACGATAGGTGAAACTGTTGTCCAACTACCTCCAGTTAATGAATGTATTACTAAAGGTTTACCTGTGATATCTTCATAGAAGTAACCACCCGCTTGGTTAGGACCACTCGTCCAACTAGAGAAAGGTAATGTTGTTGCTGTATAAATTGTACAACCACTACTGTTACAAGTTGCTGCGGTATAATTGTATATAACACAATTTGAACCGTTATCTGTATATCCTGAAGGACAAGTAGCTGTTGTTACACAACAATCAGTTGTTGCTGCAGTTGTGGTAATAATAGAACAAGTATAACCACTACAAGTATTTAAAGCATAACCACTTGGACATGAGTAACCACTAGTTTCACCTAAATCAAATGGTTGCCCAATCTTATCTTTAGTTGAGAAGACAATATACTGTTCTAAATCAATAGAATTTGTGATCCCAGAAATAACATTAGTATTTGCTGAATAAATTTCAGCACCTAATATTGCGTAAGTACTTGCAACATTCTTAACTTCAAGTTCTATTAAGTTAGTACCTGCATTTAAATTAATCGGGAATACCCTCCAAGGTAAGAAATGCCAACCATTACCTTCTAAATCGAAGACTGTTTGACCGTTTACTTTCATCCTTAGGTAGTCATCACCTGCAATACCAATAGAGTATGTACCTGAATAAGGTAAATCTACACAAGAAGAGAAACCTATCCATTCAAAAGCTGGGTAACCTGGACCTGCAGAAGACCATATACCAACTTCGTTCAATCTTGTATTACAAGTTGCTCCTGTTGGTGGACATCCACTACCCCAAAGTGTGTTTAACACTTGTTGTTGTACTGAAACAGTTGTATTAGTCCCGTCACCTAAAGTTCCTAACGTATGGTAATTACCATCAGTTCTTGCCGTAATTGGCCAAACTAAATTAGATACGTTTTCATAGAATACACCACCTAATTCACCATATGTGATAGCTGACATACAAAGTGTAGTAGCTGTAGTAGCACTATAAAATGTACCGTTAAAAATTGCTGGTACTGTTTCTATTTTTTGACAAGTTACCCCATCAGGTAATAAACTATAACCTGAAGGACAAGTACCTGAAGTATCACATTTGTAACATACTAAAGTATTTCCAGAGAACGTATATCCATCAGGACACCCTAAAGTTGTACCACTAATAGGACAGTCGGCACACATATCAAATGTTAATCCAAGTTCTTTAGTGTTTAAAACTAAACTACTATGTCTTTCATGAACACTTGATTGGTTCCAATAATCTGTATATCTCCAAGGTATATCTGCATCAAGACTTGGTGCAAAGGTTCTATTAATAATACCTTCACCATTTAACATACCAAAACTTCCATCAGCTCTTTCTATGTTATCATAGTCAGAAATACCAACCTCAGGTGTACCTGGGTTGTATACCCAAGATTTTTTATTATCAATTACACGTGTTAATTCAAATCCAGGACATTGAATGTTGTTGATTACCAATAACGATTCGTCCTTAGCACAGTTAACACGAATGTCATCCACAAAAATATCATAATTACAACAACAATTTAAACCTTGATAAATTTCAAGATTTACACCAAAATTCAGTGTTAATCCTGAAGTTGGTAATGTTGCCGTTAACTTAACCCATCTGTCAAAGTAATCAACATTTGAATTATATTCCTTAACTTGTACCAAATATGGGTTCAACATTGGATTTGTTGTTGTAATTCTAGCCAAAATTGGGTTCAAATTACTGTAACAACATGTTTTTGGTGTTGTAGTTTCACCGCCTCTTGGGCCCACATCAATAATAGTATTGAAAGTTGTAGAACCTATGGTACCTGTACCTAAATCACTAGCTGCTGGGTTAACAACTATAGCTCCTGTATTTGGTGTTAATGTGATATCACATACTACACCATCGATAACTATTGTATCATCACCTGGAGGATCAGGTATTGGTTGACAAGGGTTTTCTGGTTTACCAAAATACACCCACATAGATAATTCCAAATCATTTCCACAAGCGGGAACATTCATTGGTTTATCATTTAATGTGAATATAACAGGTAAACAATCTTCTTTAGGTGTTGCATAACAACGTTGGCCTTGCCAAACCCAAGGTAAATTATAATCTTTTATTAATCTATTACAACATGCTTCACTAATTGGTGTTCCGTTTTGTGTTACTATTTGAATGGTGTTACCATAAAAATCTGTTGTTGTAGTTGTTTGTACCATTGTAATATCAATGTCACATTGATCAACTAAAGGTTGACACATACATTGACCAGGTACAGTATCCCAATAACCACCGATACTATCACAGATACCTTTATTTAAACTAGTAGGTGTGTTAGTCACGGTACCGAAATTAACATAGAACCCACCAGTGATACCTAAAGCATTAGACATTAATAGTCTAGCTTCCGTCATATCTGGAACACCGTTACCGTTACTATCGTTAGTGTTAAAGAAGTTGTTAACAATAAACGTCATCTGTTGGTTCGTTAAATCTAACGCTCCTGCTAAAGATGATGAGTTTGCAACAAAGTAGTTATAACCTTCTGTTGTTGACACAAAAGTTATAAAATCATTTATATTGGAGATACATCTTGGTTCAAATGTCTCATTTACTGGTGTTTCACAAAAACAAACACCATCTCTAAAAGTACCTTTAGCACTACCACAACATACCTCATCAAGTAAGTTACCAGTTGATGTTTGAGTATAGAAGGTTTGACCACTGTTAGCTACTAAACTAACTAGTTGTTGCCATAATATTGGTGATGTGGTTTGCAAGCCTTGTCCACCATGATTAAGAATATATGTGTCATTCCACCAATCAAAATTAGTACAGTCAACACAAGTTAAATCAGTAGGACATGTAGCTCTTAAAATACATTTACCACCTTGTGCTTGAAATCCACCTGGTTGCCAGTAATATTCATAACCAGGAGGTGGATTTCCAATAGTTAATGCATTACAACATTCTGTAGAAGTGACACCGAGTACTTCATTATCCATTGTAATACTAAAAGGACCAGGACATAAAACATCATTTACCGTCCCAAAACCAATACTAATAATCTCACCACCACCTAATGTTGGTAGGGTATCTACTTGAGTATATGTACAACAATTATTACAACTTACATTTGCTAAAGGGTTGTAATTGGCCGCTAATGGGTCTGTACACCCAACAACTTGGGTATTATAAACACAAATATCCTGTGGTTGTACTGTAGCGTTAGGATCATAATTTGATGCCATAGGATCCATACAACCCACTATCGGTAAACTTCCATTATTTATAATTTGTGTCATTACTTATAATTATTTTTTAATCCGTTTTTATAATATTTTTTTTTAGAAACCACTACAATTTAATCCTATCTGACCTTTCAATACTGGAGTTGGCCAAGGTGTGACGAATGTTGGAGCTGTCCACACTAATGAACCGAAATTAAGGTTATAAACGTTGTTGTTATACTCAAAAGTTCTCTCCCATCTTCCGTTTGGTGAATTAAATGTTGTTAATGGACTCACATAAGTTGTTAATGCTGCATCTATGAACATAGGTGATGTTAAAGGTGTTTGACCTATTGGGACATACACTGTTAAATTAACTCCAGGTGAAGCGTAATTTGCACTAAATGGAGGGTTTATAATCCAAGCCTGTCTTGTTTGTGTACCCGCTGCAGGGCCTGAAGTACCACAACTTGTGTCACCAAATTTTAAAGTGAAAGCTTGTGATGTTGCTTGTTGTTGTGGTAATAAACATTTTTGTGTTGCTGCATCGAAAGAAACACCACCAACTTCAGAGTTGTAGTTATTACAACAAGTTTGTGAAAGTGATTGACCATTATATAAAACCTCACCGTCAAGTATTGTATAATTTGTATTCGGTGTTGCAGTTGTTTGTGAACCATTTGCGTAATAGTAAATGGCTGGACATTGGTAGCATTTAGCAACCCCAGAATTATTACCGTTAATATCTGCAATACCATACCAAGCTGTTGAGAATGATGGTGAAGAACCAACAATAGTTGTTTCACAACAACTTTGTGATAAGTTAGAACCATTCAATTGAGTTATAGTATATGGGTATGTCGCTTCATAATTAAGTACTGTAGGACATTTTAAACATTTACCTGTTGCCGCATCATAACTAAATCCGTAATCCGTACAACATTGTTGTGAAAGATTAGTATTGGTTACACTGTCTTTTATAATTAAACTACATACACCAAAATTATCACAGTCATTAACTGTAATTAAACTTGTAGGACATGCAGTACAGTAGAATTTACCACCAAAACTATTAACAAAAGATAGACCAACACTGTCATTGAAACTTGACTCCCCAACCATCGTGATTAGACCGTCAGTCCAAGTGTAACCTAATGTTGAACAACATTCTTGTGTTGTTAATGAATTAGTTGTTGTGTTAACCAACACGTGATTTGCGTTAGCTGTATTATTAGCACATGGGTTATCAACTGGTTTAACGCAGTAATATTTACCGTTAATTAAATTCCAATTACCACCTTTTAATGTACAACAAGCTGAATTATTAATAGGTTTATTGAGGTTATCTAAATACAAACATCCATTTGTTGTGAAGAAAGGTGTTAATACAGTATTTAAGAAAGCTGTAGAAGTTGTACCGTTGTTAGTCCATCCAAGACTAGTTGCTAATTGGTCTACTTCTGTAGGTGTTAATAGAGCTGTATATTGATCAACACTACAAACTACTGTGATAGATGCATCAGGAGGACACCAATAACAAGTAAAAGTTGATGGGGCTGTATCAGTTACTTGTCCTGCAAATAATTCTGTTGCAGTGAAGGTAACACCTTTAACCTCAACAGGTGCTACAGGTACCGTACCACCAGCAGATTTAACACAACCAGCGTCAACACAATTTTTACCATCCCAAGCAACATCAAACCCTAAAGTTTGTTTATTACAACAAGATTGTGGTACTGAACTTTTTGTTGCATTATCAAGAACAATACAAGGACCTAGTGGATTCGTAGGTGATGAAATCATCAATTCACTCGGTTTTGGACAAACCACTCTTGGGTTAGAAGATTGTGTTGGTAACCAATAATTTTGACAACATTTTTGGTCAGTTAATGGTTTATTAGGATCACCTTTTACATAGACAATACCATCATTACCAAAAACAAAATCATAAGCACAAGGTTCACAAAATTGTTTAGTACCTGTAGTAAAACTCAACTTCATTGAATACGTATCACCACTAGGTGTACCGTATTTAGGTGCGTTACTACCACCAACATACGTTAAACCAGCGTTATTAACTATAGCATTTTGTACTAACCCATTGTTTAAGGTTGTAGCATATGTAGTACCGTAATAAGGAACTGGTAAACCGTTTTGGTCAAAAATGAAAGTACCTTCATTGTAATTGTTAAAGTAATTTTTATTTACCGTAACAGTTGTTGAGCCTGTTAATAAAGTATTGAATTCTGGTATAAAACACTCAAATTGTTCAAAATATTTTTTACCGAAGTCGTAATCACCAAAGTGGGGGTTGTTACCATTTGTTGATTCGTTACCACCATTATACCAAAAACCATTCATTTGGAAATAATTGTCATTGGTTTCAGGTAACACCCTAGGGAAACCATAGACATCCATTGGATAATCAGATAAACTAGGCTCATCGGTGATTCCCACTAGTTTAAAAATATTTTGTATTGATTCGTAAGTTTTAATTGGATCCAATCTATCTTTAGCCAAATAAATGTACTCGTCAAGAGTTACCATACACCCAGGTATATTAAAAAGATTAAAGAAGAACTCTATAACTTTTCTTGTACCTTTTGACTTCCATAACCACCAAGCATTAATAATTAACCTTCTCCATAATTCCACATCCAATTCCTTAGCAGATAAACTTCTTGAATGTCCACTAAAAATAGTTTCATATGAAACAGCATTTTGTTGTAATAAATTAAAGTTATCTGTTGTAACTGTTAATAACGTATCAAAACCTAAAGTTTTGGCCATTATTTTGATTAATTCATCAGATGTATTGTCAAGTTTATCATAAGTAACAACATTAGCAAATGAAATACCGTCTATATATTTTTTAACTTGGTCAAACTCTCGACCGTAAATTCTTAAAAGTTTATTAGCTTTTCTACCATACAACTCATTACCCTCAACCTCACCTTCACCACCATTGGTATCAAATTCGTGAATAGATTCTGAAACAAATCTCCTAGCAACTAAATCTGTTTTGTACGAATCAAATAGAGAGGCCATCTCCAAGATATCTTGAACATACGTTGCATAATCGTTAGTGTTTATATCTAAATTATAGCCATCACTAACAGGCCATGTTAATTTTTTATCATTAAATACTAAGAAACCGTCAGCTTCTTGTGGTACACTAAATGATGATGTATAGATAGGTGTTGTAAGTCTATTTAGGAGTATTTTTTCAAAATCTTCTAATTGATTAAAAAACATTTCAACCTCAGTATCGTTAGGTTTAATATGATAAGTTAATTGACCGAATGTTGTTGCCGTTAACGATGGGAATGGGTTACCTTTTGTGGTTACCCTCATGTATGGATAAGTACTAGTCGACCCTGTATATCCGATAACGTTGAAGTTTTTATTATTACTCCAAATAACATACTGTTTATAATCACGTGACAAATTGAAAATATCACCAGATGATAGGTTAGAAAAATCTTGATTATCATCTACGATTAATTCAAATGGATTACTAATAACACTTTTAGGTACTAAAAATGTTGCAATATCTGTACCACTATCGTATAAAAACGATAATACGGTGTTAACCGCTACGTTAGTTTTAAGTGTTGGGTTTAGGTATATCGAACCCTTCCATTTTGATATGATTTGTTCAATCGTTACTCTGGCAAATTCATAGAAACTACCAAAATAAACATACCTACTAAGGTTATTAATATCAAAATTAAGTCTAACAAAAATATCGTTAGATACTAAAGTTTCAGATTGATTTGGTGTTAGATTTAAATTTTCTAGGTTATAATATTCCGACCACTCGCCACCTAAAGCGAAGTTTTTATTTAGTTTTCTATCTAAATTTGTGGTAATTTGGAAGTTACCAAAAGTGAAAAGGGATACCCCGTCGGTAAATTGTAGACCAACTAAATTAGGTGCAAAGTCACCTTCTCTCCTTTTATATGCGTCCGTGAGTGAACGAGGTACAACCTTAACTGTTCCCATTATAATGTTGGAATGTTCGTAATTGTATTGAAGTCTTTAGAGAAATCAATATTATTAACCTCTTGACGAACCTCATGTAATGGTTCACCAGTAAATTGATCCTGAATTTCGTATAAGTTATATTGTTTATAAATACGATTTTGGAAGTCGTAGATGGTATACTTACCGTCAGCAATTGATTTGATTTGATTACCAAACATACCGTAAGCTAATGTTTCAATATCGTACTCAACCATATCAAGTTCTAACATGATTGGGTTGAAAAATGTGTTTGTGATAGAAATTTCTTGACCTGCCACACCAATATCAGGGAATTGATTTGGTTTAACATTTGGTGCTGAACTCGGTGTTACAGTACAAAATACTAAATTAGAAGTATCATTAAAACGATATCTAACAGCCTTTTGTGTTGTATTTGAAAGATTGGCATTAACAACTTCAACTCTATTTGCTGATGTAATAACTCTGAAGAAATTTGGGATTCTAGCTCCACTATTACTATCGTAATATTCTATTCTATATCCAATCAAACTACTAGCATCTTGAATACCCAATTGGTTCATATCTAACACAACACCTTTAACATCAGGAAATGCTGCTAGTACACCACAATCGGTGATTGATGTTCTAATTTCTTTTGGTTTAATTACAACTGTATAAATTCCTTTAGCAGAAAAATTAGCCACAGGTAACTGTAGGTTATATAAACCATCAAACAATGGAATACCACTTGTGTTAGGTGTTGGGTGATTAAACCTTGAAATAACCTGACTCGGTACTAAAGCTTGTAATGGTATTGTTGGTTTTGAATCTCTTGATGGAGCATATGTGTAATAAATCTCCATATCATCTGGACCTGCAGTTGCTGGTCTAACTATACCGTAATTTCCTGTTGCCATCTTTTATCTATTTTCTATAATATTGTAATATCCGTTTCTATATTCTATTAAACCATCCAAAGTTTTTACTTCTGATAGTCTTGAATGTCGTTCAAAAACTGCCACATTCATTCTTTCTATAAATAGCTCGTTACTAACTTTTGGTGGGAAAACTAGTCCCATTTTAGCCTCTTCTTTTATAGAATAATAATCATCAAAATCATATCCCGAAACACTTGTACTAAAAGTAGTTGGGTGTTCTGGTGACAGTATTCTACCATCATTAAAAGTTTTAATTTTACTATTAAGTTTGGGTTGATACGTTGTTACATAATCAATTGAGCCGATTGTATAATATATCTTAGTAATCCCTGTAAGAGTTACAGGATCGTACTCAATATTAGTAACACCATTAACACCAACCTGAAATGGGTTAGATTTACTGTATGTACTAACTACGTCTAATTTATGTGATGTAAAGCCTGTTATCATGATTAAGGTGATAATGTTAATGGTACTAATCCACTGACGCAACCGTTAGCATCTGTTACTGCCACACTAAGAACTGTACCTTTACAGTGTGCAAACGAAGCTAATCCTGTACTACCGTCAGACCAGAATATGTTATAAGGTGCAACACCACCGTTAATATCGATGATACCTTGTCTACAATTATTGATTGGACATCCGAAACAAGTTGTTCCCGTTGTACTATCTATAACACCAGTTGTTACCGATAATGGCATTGCTGGTTGTGTTAATGTTACCTGTGTTGAGGCTGAACAACCAAATAGGTTGACCGCGACAATGTCATTTGTTCCCGCGTTTAATATTAAGTTTGCTGTTGCTGGTGGACCACTAACTGTCGCTTGTAGTGAACCATTAACATAATATTTTATATTACCAGTCCCAGGGAAGTAAGAGAAAGGTGCTGCCGTATAAATTGAACTTGTAGGTACAACAATTGTGTTACCGAAACAAGCAATATTATAACCATTAACCGTTGGTGGTAATGTATATGAAAGACTAAATGCCTGTCTTTGTTGTATGGTGACTGTTTGATTTGGTGCCGTACAATTCTTAGAATCCTTAAGTGAGATTTGGTAATTACCAAAGTCTAAATTATTCATACTATAAGAACCACTAATGTTTAATGTTAAGTAAGTGTTGTAACCACTACCTTGGTCTCTTAACACAGTTAAACTATATGGTGGAGTACCACCCGCAGGGTTAACTGTTATTACACCATTTTGTGAACCAAAACATGTTATATTACTTGATGGTGCTGTAAATGATACAGCAATAGGTTGTGTTATAATAATAGGTCCTACAACTGTAGAGTTACCAACACCGTCATAGATTTGTGCGGTATAGGTACCTGCTAATAAGTTATTGAAATAACCACTTCCATTGGTACTTGGAGTAGGCCCTGATAGAACATATGTATATCCTGTTGGTGCAATACCGCCTGATGCACTTAATGAAATAACACCATTACTACCACCATTACAATCAATATTAACTGTTGAAACTACAGTTCCAGAAACAGCAGAAGGTTGTGTAATTGTAAAGACAGACGATACTGTGGTTGGTGTTGAGTCAGTTATTTGAACAGTATAAACACCAGCACAAAGATTTGTAATACCAGTTAAAGTTGTACTTGGACCTGCTATAATAGTTGCACCTGAATACCAAGTATAGGTATAAGGTGGTAGACCACCTGAAGGTGTTACACTAGCGGAACCATTACATCCAATATTAGCATTGGTTTGTGAGTTACTTGTAACCATATTAAAACTTAACCCTTGTGGTTGTTGTAGAAAGAATGATGCATATGATATATCACAATTAGCATCGGTTACTTTCAAAGTATAGTTACCTGTAGATAAACTACTGATAGTAGATGCATTAGATGTGAATCCGTTTGGTCCTGTCCATAATAATGTTTGTGGTGATGGACACCCAGCAACTGAAGCTGTTAACTGTCCATTACTTGCACCGTAATATGTTATAGGTAAAGTTTGGTTGATTGTAATGTTACAATTGTTTAATGTTAAACAAGGTTTCTGTCCTGTACCATTATTAGATGTGTTCCAAACCCCAGATAAATCAACAATTTCATATACAGGATTTTCAGCATCTGTATAGATACCGATATCCTCAAAACTTTGTTTTAACATGAAGGGGACATTAAAAGTCGTAGCAGTGACAACTAAATTAGCTGTCCTACCAAATTGTTCATACCCTATTGTCCTCTTATAAACTTCCACTTAAGCCATGATGAATTCTGTTAATGTTATTACTGTTGGGTTATTAGCCCCGAATGGAACATATGGTCTAAAATTAAATTCACCGTTGTTTAATCTTGGGTTAATTAATTCTATAGCACTTGTTCTCCAGTCTCTATTCGATACGTTACTATATTGTGCAACTGTTAATGGGGAAGTAATATAAGTCGGTGGGTTTATAAACCTTTGGACTTTACCTGTTTTGGCATTAAAGAAACTTGCCTCCATATAAACAATTCTATTGTTATTATTTTTTATAAAATACTCATCATTTCTCAACCAATATAACCTGTTAAGGGGTATTATCGGTTGTGTTGTAGAGTCAACATCCAAGTCTTCTGTAAATATTAGTTGATTGGTGTCACCACTATTAGTATCGTAGAAATATAATCTAAAGAAACTTTTTTTAAACCCATTCCTCCTTTTATTTATATCTAAAGTTGTAATACCTGCTGGTGTATAAGAGGTATTAAAAGTTGATGCTGTTGAGTTCCAAAATCTAAACTGTAATATTAAACCCTGTCCTGAATTAGCTAGAACATTATCCGCGTAAGTATATTTTGTTGTTTCAGCATCAAATGTTGGGTTTATTGCCTTTTTCCTCTCAGATAGGACAATATCTTGTACGTCTTCACCATAATCAACTGGGAAGAATTCTAGGTTAAGAGGTATCGTTATTGATTTAAAATTACCACTAACTGTACCACCACTAACAGTAATCGATTGACCTGTAACTGCTTGAAAATTATTTCTTATCTGATATTTTAACATTCTTCATTTAAGTTTACAGCCACTCTAGCTCCACTTTGGTCGATTAAAACAGGTGGTCTTTGTCTCCTAATATATAGGTTATGATTGAAATAAAAATAGTGTGCCCCATTCACAAATGGATAGTCAACACCGTTAGTTCCTTCTTCAAAATACCCAATTGTTAATAAATCTTTCCATGCTATTGAACTATCGGCATATGTAACATAATTCTCTGGTATATCAACAACTGTCTGTCCACTAGGGGCTGTTTCTATAATATTTGAATACTTTCTTAATTGTAATTTTTTAAAAGGTTTATGGTAATACCCTTCACCTGTTAAGTTAGAAGTTGTACCAAATCTATGGATTATCTCAGCAATAGTTCTTTCTTGAATTTCCTTACTGTTATAGTCGATAAAATCACCAATATACTTACTACCACTGATAGCCTTTATCTCACCATTAATGTCAATAGTTTCAGTTCTAGCTGAAAACTTTTCAATCGTACCAATACTAGAAGGTACATATTGTGATATAATTTCTAATCCATTATAAGGGCTTACCGATGTTGTTTCATGGTTGAAATCCCAATCCGCAATAACATTTGTCCAATCAAAAGGGTTTTGTCCCGCTCTTTTTACGATTGTGTAATACATTTCCGAAATAGGGCCACCCCTATTATCCCTTATTCTTTCCACACTTACATCTTGGTTATATTGGAATGACCATATATCATTTACTGTCCCGATTGTTGGATCAGAAACATCACTATAAGTGTTGGTACTGAAGGCACATGGGTAAACTTCATAGTTATTTGAAGTTAAAACCTCAAAATTTCTGATATAATATTCAGAAGGTGTACCGTCCAATCTTCTCCAAGAAATATAAGGTGAATAGGTTTGTGTAGTACCTTTCGGTATTGATAGGTCTATTCTTATAACAAATTTTGTTGTACTAACAATACTATAAACTCTCCAAGTTCCATTGAAAACGGAAGAGGTACCTGTTCTTATATCAACAAAATCATTAACCAAAAGATTATGGGGTGTTGTTGAGTTTATTGTGGCATATCTTGTTTCACCGAAAGAAAACGAACCTGAAGTGGAACCACTAATATCTGTTGCTGTAGCGGTACTAAATAAAGATGGGTTGTTAAAATTTATATCATCAAATGATGGTTCAACAATTTTAACAAAATTACCAGAACCAGATGGTACTGTATTAATTATAGTATCTAAAGTTAAACTCTTAGTTCTTTCCTCATCGTTTATACCTAAAGCTTGTATCTTGTGTATACCTTGTAATGGGTTATATGAAGTATTACTATACAGATAAATGTATTCACCGACCACTAAATTGTGTGTTTGTATCCCACTAACAGTTAATTTATCATCACCGTTAATTAGAGTGTCCCCTAACATTTCATATTGTAATCCCCTAAAAGCGTTAGATGATATCGTTCCAGAAGGTGTTCTAGCCTGAATTAGATAATTAAAATCCATATCAGATGGATATGTAATTTGCATAACCCAATTATTAGGGGCAACGGGTGGTGTACCATAAAACATTGGATCCCATACCGTGTTAGTTGCTCCCGTAGATAAAACATTGGAGGTGTAGATGGCTAATTTACCATTAAATCTGTAATTAGTAGCCTTTCTTCTCTCCTCTTCAAATAGGTTTTGAAGGTTAACTATGTCAATAATATCATATTCAGTTAGTGGTTTTGTTTTTTCCTCTAACTGTAATTGTAAATTAGTATTAGTATTGGGTGCAAGTTTATATCTCTTATTCCCAATAAGTTGTCTGACATAGTTATTTTCCATTAAGATTTAACCCTTACTTTAATATCCGATTGTGGGAATTTTACCTCGAACATTGTATCATATTCTCCAAATAATGCAAAATCATCTGTTAAATCTATTTGTCGATTAACATCATCTATATACGCTTGTGACGTTGCGTTAGAAGAATAATTTCCACCTACTTTATTATAAACTTTAATATCAACAACGTTTAAAACACCACCAACATTATTTATGGTCTCAATTAATTGTGCTAAAAATATGTTTTGACCCATTTGCCATTTGTTTATGTCAAAGTAGTTTTTAACGGCATTAATAACATTATTAACAATCTCACCTTGGTTGTAGGCCTTGTCAGTGTATAAATCGATATCGAAGGCTAGATTAATTATTTTACCGTCCCTAATTAATACGTAGTCATTAATCATTCGATAATCAGCCAACCATGTGGCCATATTCTCTTTTAATGTGTTGGTTGATGAGTTACTTAATTTACCTGTAGAATCTAAACCTAATATTGCAAACTCAACTTTGTTTTGTTTTTCAGCAATCTGCATTCTGTATGGTACACCATACTTACCTGGCATTTTAAATATAATAGCTAGATAATCCTTTAATGTTACAGCTCTATTCTGTGATGCAAAATTGTATTTTGTCATCCATCTTATCTCATCAATGGTAGGTTCATTAGCTCCACCAAAAGAAGGTATTGGATTATTAACCTTTAAAGAACTTTTAACGAATTGGTTGTTCGCTGCCACAGGTCCGTTAACTGTCATATCTACCGAACCTAAACTATTAATAACATTACTACCAATGTTAGCACCAGAACCACCACCAACACGGTATTTAACAAACATTGTTGAATTTGGTTTCGGTATCTCTCCTAATGCCGTACTATTGAAGAAATTGGCAATTTGTAAGATATATTGATTAGTTGTGTATTGTTGTAATGATTGTTTATCTGAAAAACCAGAACCAAAGGTTACCTTACAGAATCCAGTATCAGTATATTCTTTCACAAATTTTCTATTAACAGATATCCATTTACCAGGTTTAATACCACTGTTGTCAGTACTTCTTGTCGGGTCGTCCACAAATATTTTATCTTCAGCTAAAGAATCTAATTCGTACCATCTTAAATTAGGATCCATAAATTCTTGTGAAGTTGGGTTATTTGTAAAAGTCGTGCCATCTTTTGTAATAATCTGTTCAATAGATATTACATTATTATCTGGTAGAATAACTTCTAAAAAAGGTACCGCGTCATTAGCTCCAAGTACTTTTTTGAATATTTTAGTAATACCGTTACTAACAAGTTCTCTCTTAACTAATGTATAGTTAATAATTGTGTTGTTAGCATCAATATTAGGGATGATTAATCTATTTGGAATTCCTCCTGAACTAAATGGTGAAGAAAAATCAATATCATCTAACGTTTCAAACGTTTGACCAGCCCCAGCAACTTGTGTTCCATATTTTATAATTGGAGCATATCTAATATCAAATGTATCACCGAAAACAGGTACAGTAACAGAGAAATCCACCAACGTAATTGAAGACCTTTTACCAGGTATTTTTAAACCCAATGTTCTTGCAATGTTCATAACAGACCTTCTCTCTTGAGCGTAGTCTATTTGTGTTTCAGTGAACATCCTATCGGTATGATAAGATAACATATCTGATACTGCCGCGTTTAACTCGATTAACATTGTACCAATCGATGCGTCATTAAAATCTTGATATAATTCAGGATAGAAATGTTTTACATAATTTACAAGTTCACCTTTAACGTCTGCGAAATTTCGAGCGAAATAATTAATTTTTTTCTCTGCCATGGTTGTTTTATAATTCTAATACCACAAAATCTGATGATTGAAATGCTCCCGTTGTTACAACGTAATCTATTCTTACTGTAACCGCGTGTTCATTATCTTCAACAGGACTTGTTGTTAATTCTGTTATTGTTAGATTTGGTATAAATTTCCTAACAGCCTCACTTATTTCATTTTTAATACCATTTGTCGTTGTGGCATCATTAGGGTCAAATAGATATCTTCTTAAATTAGCACCAAAATCTGGCATATATAATCTCTCACCCTTATTAGTTAAAAGTAAGTGGATTAAGTCAGATTTTATTGCCTGCTTACCATCACTATTCATTTTCAGAAACTTTCCTTCAGGATCGTCTTGAAAAGGGAATCTTATGTTTATATATTTTTTAGCCATTTGTTTAATTATAAATATCTATCCGAGAAATTTACCAACAAAAAATAAAATCTAAAGTGTAAAGAATGTGCATAAAAAAACCCCGAGGTTATCGGGGTTTTGTTTTTAACCACATTTGGAATATCCACAGTCCTTACATTTGTAACATCCCTCCTGCATCGTCATCCCATCGGGTGAACCACATGATTCACAAGCCATATTTGAGAAGTTTTCATCCTTCAAATATTTCTTAAGTGTTCTTGCGATAGCTTTAGAGAATGAAACAATTGTACCTTCAGATTTCATCAACTGTTCGTAAATGAAATTGATGTCAGCTCCGTGACGTAAAGATGTTGAAATCATACGTGTTAAAGCTTCTTGTTCATCGGACTCGAATAATTCTTTTAAATCTTCAAGTGTGAAACCATCTAATTCTAAATCGTATTTACCTTTTCTAATCTTAGAAAGTTTACCGTGTTTGAACTTCTCAGAAAGATTAATGTTTTTCTTTTTGAAAGCAAAAATCTCATATGGGTCTTCACCTAATAAACCAACTAATACAATCCATTTATCACCTGAAACTGTTAAGTGATGGATATCACAACTTAAAGTTTTAGGTCTTTTTGGTGCTGTAGTTTTAGGTACTTTGTTTTCATCAGAAGATTTGTTATCTGAAGATGATTTATCAGAAAGTACCACAGTCATTGTACCTGCTCTATAAGTTGTACCACCCTTAACTACTCCAGTGTTGTATAACTCCGTGTAAAGTCTCTTGAAGTCTTCATATGGGTATTCATTCGGTAAGTTAACTGTTTTAGACATAGCTGAATCAATGTATTTTGCCATGATAGCCATTGTCTTAACGTGTTCATCAATTGTAAGTTCAGTTGTTGTTGCTGCCCAAGGTGCTTTAGAATCCCACTCATTTTTAGCTTCTAAGAAACGAACTGCGTAATCCTTAACCCAAGATTCTCTCAATAAACCTCTCGATTTATCTACTTTCCAAACATAACCATTGAATTCAGTCGATAATAAGTTTTCATCACCTTCTTTAATCCAAGTCCAAGTAGTTGTTGAATCATAAGTTTTATTCTCCCAATCAATATTCTTTGGTCTGTCTAAACCTTCAGGTGCGTAAGGCATGATAGTTGTTCTAACATACTGAGGCATAAATAAAGGTTCTAATCCACCACTAACGTTGTTAGCGAATACTGAAGAGTTTCCAGTTGGTTGAATTGATAATAAGTGTGAGTTACGAATACCATACTTTCTAATCATATCTTTTGTCTCTTGAGAAAGAGATTCTTTAATGAAATTAGAGTTTAAGTATTTTTCTTCATCGTATAATGGGAATGATCCTTTTTCGGATGCAATAAGTGCTGAAGATTGATAAGCTTTATTAGCTAAGAAAGTCATTAACTTCTCAGTTAAATTTAAAGCCTCTTCAGAACCGTAACGAACTTTTAACATCATTAACGCTGAACCATAACCTAAGAAACCTAAACCAATTCTTCTTTTGTTCTTTAAACCTTCTTTTTGTGTTGGTAGTGGAACATAAGTTTTGTCGTTTACGTTATCCATTAAACGAACTGCAATTGGAATTAACTTACCTAATTTATTGTAGTCCCAATCTTTCTTATCGAAATCTACGAACTGTGTTAAGTTAATTGAACCCAATAAACAAACACCACCGATAGGTAAAATTTGTTCTCCACAAGGATTTGTTGCGTTAATATACTCACAGTAATAAAGGTTATTTAATTTGTTCATCGTATCTGAGAAAAGAACACCTGGTTCGTTTCTTGTATACGTTGAAGTCATAATCATATCCCAAAGTTGGTTTGCATTCTCATAAGTTTTATAAACTACTGTAGAATAACCAAGAGCTTTCCATTTCTTAATGTTACCATCCCATTCTTTTTTGTATTCATCAGAATGTTTTTCATAATCAGGGAACTCTAAATTCCATGGTTGATTGTTTTTAACTGCATCCATAAATTCATCAGTAATTAAAACTGACATATTGAATTTAGTTAAACGACCTGGAGTTTGTTTTGAAACAATATACTCCTCAACATCAGGATGCCAAACAGACATAGTTACCATCTGTGCTCCCTTACGGATTTTAACTTTAGCTTTCTTCTTTTTTGTTTTGTTACCACTACCCTCTGTAATTACTGCAGATTGTGTGTCCCACATATCTAACATTCTTACAGCACCTGGTGATTCATTTCCAATACCACCGATAAAAGAACCTCTCGGTCTCATAACGTCAGCACAAAAACCGTATCCACCTTCTGATTTTAAGATAAGTGCTTGTCTTCTAAGTGCATCAAGAATTCCTTCCATAGAATCTTGGTCTTCACCCATGAATCCATCAACAAAACAGTTGATATAAGTTGTACCTTTTAATCCTGTACCCGCATTTGAAGTAATTCTACCACCTGGTACGAATTTAAAATCTTCGAGTGCCCATAAAAATTCTTGTGTCCAATGTTCCGTGTCTTTTTCAATTGAAGCTAAGTCTTTAGCCACACGTAATTGGGTGCCGTTGATGTCTTCGTCACCGTATTTGTAAGTTTGTTCATAAATTTCTTTACTGAATTCGTCAACAAATTTAGTGTCGATTTTGTATTTTATGTCATCCATAATTTGATTTTCCATTTTTTTTAAATTGTTTAAAATAAATTTACCCCATAAAAAGTTACCTCAATATGGGGTTTAAATTTTATTGTTGTTGTTGTTTTTGTAGTTCTTTAGCTCTTTGTATTCTTTGACGAGTCGCAGATTCCTTCTTATCTTCTTGACCTTTTTCATAGCCTAAGAATGTTTGAGAAGTTTCTGTATCGATATGTACCTTTCCATTATCAAAAGTACAATCCTCGAATACAACACCATCACGTCCGAAACGTGATTTTAAAACTGCTATTGTTGCTCTTCCTGATTCTTTCTGTGGTAATGTTCTAGCAACCGACATAATAAAATGTCCTATTTGGGCTTTCTTAATCGAACCACCCATTTGATCACCTGTTACGACATCTGCACTAATTGAACTTCGATTACCTTGAACGGCTGTCCATCCAACTAATCCAAACTCACTTAACATAGATTCATAGGCTCTCATGACACCACCTTCACCCGACCATTCATCACTATATTGCTTTGTCGATTCAACGCAATCTATGTAATCCAAAAGAATAATGTCTGGCTTAAATCCAGTTGAAATCTCTTGTCTAACAAATGATTTTATGGTTTGCATTGTTACCCCCTCTGAGGTAAATTTCCTAATTCTAAGGTCGTTGGTTCTATTTGCAGTAACTTCTTTGTGTTTAGCTAAGACTTCTTCTTTTCTATCTGCCAAATCATTTAAGTCAATTCCTGACCAACAAGCTAGATGTTTTCTTTTAATGACATCGGGCATGTCTTCGAAAACTATTTGTAAAACATTGTAACCGTGATTGTAAGCTGTATTTGCCATTTTGGTTAAGATGGTTGTTTTACCAACCCCATAAGGAGCTAGAACAACACCAAGTTCACCTCTTGAAAGACCTCCATCGGTTAATTCATCGATACCATTTATTCCCGTAGGAATTGGATGTCTAAAGTTTTTTTCTAATACAGCCTCAATATTTTCTGTGATAGATGTTCCATCATCTTTCTCACCCCCAACGGCTAGGGCCTCTCTTAAAATTTCGGCACAGGTTTCATAGTTTTCAAACTCTCCATTGTCAACAATCTTATTAATTTTTTCGTTGGCCTTTTTAAGTTCTTGTTGTCTACAAAAATTTAATGCCTTACTTTGAACGAATTCCCAATCTTCAACAACTAAACTGTTAATTTCTTTTAGCATTTCGAAAACGTAATCCTGTGATACTTTATCTTTGATTTCCATTTTTAAAATGGTCTCTAAAGTATCCACTGCAGGAATCTTTTCGTATTTCTCATAGTAGTCCTTAATTTGGGCCACTATGAGACGAAAATACTCATTGTCAAAGTACTTTGCGTGTACAATATCAATGATTCTATCAGAAAATTTCTTATTAGCTGGGTGTAAGATTTGGTTGATTAATTCAGTCTGAAACTTGTAACCTAAGTAACCTAATGTAACATTTTTTCCCATCTTTTTGCTGTGTGTATTCATAAATACTTCTTACGATTTTGTTGTACCATATTCCACATTATTCTTTTTCATATCTCTATTAACTTTACTACATAGAGGTTGGAGGTTTGTGTAATGAAATAATTTAACAAGTTCTTCTTCATTTTTAGCTGAAGAAAGTGGAATTATATGATCATAATCCCAACCATAATTTAATTCCCCGTTATATAATCCATGGTTATCCCAAGACATCCAAAATTCAAATTTAGACTCAAGATACACTCTAAGTTCCTCAAAAGTACAACCCAACATTTTAGTCGTTTTCGTATTTTTAGTATAACCTCTTTTTTTCAAATTAAATCTAATATTTCTACTAAAATTACAAGTCATTTTAAATAATAAATCAGTATTTCTTCTTTTTCTAAGATATTCTTTTACCGACTTTTTCTTTTTTTCTTTGTTTTGTGAATAATATAATTTATCGTAAACTTTTCTTTTGTCCTTACTTTTTTCTTGGTATTTTTTATTATACCTTCTTCTTCTTTCTCTTTTTTCCTCGTTTGTCATAAAATGATATTTATAATATAAATATCATTTTATTTCGTATATTCCACAGAGATTTTTTCTTGACCTAAAGTATCTTGGATACGGGAGATAATTTTAGGTATTAATTCACGAATATCAACACTATATCTTACTCTTTGAGGGTAGACATTTCCAGTGAAACGTTTTGACGCAACCACTCTTTCATCGATTCTAATTTCGAAATCGAAGATGTCTTCCTTATCGTAGATAGGTGTTCTGTTGATTTGATCTTCCGTTTGTTTTTCATACGGATTGTACTGATTCCATAAGTAATCAACAGCTTTATCTTTTAATTGTTTTTGTATCATTTCAACACAATCTTCAACACACTCAATAGTGATTAAAGACCAAACTGTCTTTGGGTTGAAGTTTTTAACTGCGAAGTATCTTTGACAGATAATGTTTCCGTTGATACGGAGTATGAATTCAAATTTTTTCATAATGAATTTTTATAGTTTATTTTTTCTTTTTTACTTAATTTAATAAAGGGGTCTAAGAAGTTTACATAACCGTTTTCCCCACCAGGTATGGCGTACATAACACCATCTTCAAACATCATTTTCAACACATTTTTGTAATCTCTACCTTCAGGGTTCAAGGGTAAGTTTATAAGATTTAAAACTTCTTCTTTGGCTTCAACTGTTAAAAGAGGTTGGTGTAAATCGATAATGATTTTGTTAACCTCATAAACATTACCTTTGTGTGTCCCCTTGGTTTTACCTTCAATTAATGAATCAAAAACTTTTAACTTTTTTTCCTCTTTCAGAACTGCCGCCTTTTCGAGAATTTCCTCTAATGTGACTTTTCTATCTTTTATCTCAGGAAAGTGTGTTAACAAAGTATTCTCCGTAACACCATCAATTCCTTTAATGTTATCAGTAGAACAACCTTCTATGATTTTAACAACACCAGCATTATCATAATAGTGTTGGAAGTACCAATTGTAGTTACCAATACCGACTAATACTTTTTTATCAGCCAAAAATATGCTAACTTCATCAGTAATCATTTGACAAAGGTCTCTATCATTTGTGTAAATAATAACTTCTTCACTTTTCTTTTTGTTAAGACAATAGAAAGCTAGTAAATCATCAGATTCACAATCAGGATGTTCGTATTGACGTAGGAATAAGTCTTCAGCGTAAGCTTTAACTCTTAATTTTTGAATTTCATAAGGTTCATCAAAAAATCTAGGACGATTACCTTTGTACTCAGGATAGTAATCTAGTCTTAATGAACCACCACGTTCACCATCCCACATTATAATAACCTTATCTATTGATAACTCAACGATAAGTTTTCTAAGTGTGGTATAGAACATGAATATTCCACCGATATGTTTTTCTTTATAATAGACGTTCTTAGCTCCGTTATAAGAGCGTTTCATAAGAACGTTTCCATCAATAAGAAGTGTTTTGGTTTTTTCTTTTTTTCTAGTTACTTTGAGTCCCATCACCCATGAAATTAAAGGGTTGAACAATGTTTCTTTTCTCTTCGGTTGGATTTTCGATTTTTTGAAGGATTCCTGTGTGTAATAATTCTTTAACACAGGTTGAATTGTCTAAATCTTCATGGTGCATATATAGGTAGTTCTTAACCATCTCATGAACAACATCTCTGTGTTCAGTAGTGGTTAAATTACCTACAAAAGCTCTATATGTATCCCAATTGATTTTATACATTATTCAAGTCCTTCTAAATCGATATCCGTTTCTGAACCTTCTAAGGCAAAATCTTCACCTTCTTTAACATCAAGTCCATTTTTAATGAACATATCAGTCCAAAATTCAGAATATTCTTTTTTGTAAGCCTCTTCAGCTTCTTTAGTATCATCAATAAAACCATGTGGGGTTACGATAACTTTACCGTCTTCATATCCAATACCATTTACGTGGTTCTTAAGGATAGAAACCTTAGTACGTGTAGCGAACTTAATCTTTCTACCGTTCTTAGTTGCCATAATTTTATTGGTACCAGCTCCTTTTTGATTACCGAACAAGAAGATTAAAGTACTGTTGAGGTATATTGCCTCACCACCCTTCATCTTAATTTTTGGTTGACCCATTGGAGAGTCTGGTAATTCAACCCATGGTTGATTAACGAATACTATTGTATTGGTATATTTGTTCGGTTTACCATCCGATAGTGTTTCTTTTCTTGAGGATGTAATCCTACCATTTAACCCCATACCGATTTTATCGGCTAGTACCGATGCGTTATGCATCTTACCACCTTTACCGTCAAAGGTCATTTTACAAGGAATAGATCCAACAGAATCCCAAAAGAATACAATGTCATAAGGGATATCACCTTTTGCTTGTGCATCCAATACTTCATTAATATAATCTGTGATTTGTTCGATATAATCAAAATCATCACGGAAAAGGAAGAAACCATCCCATTCACCAGGATTTTTTTCAGTAGTATCCAAACCCATTAACTGAGCGTGGCTGAAACTCCATTTCTTCTCTGTGATAATAAAAACTGGTAGAATACCATTTTCTTGACACCAAATAGCACTTTTCAAAAGAGCTGTTGTTTTACCTGTGTCAGAGTGTCCCAAGAAAACATTTAAATGTCCAAGAGCGGGTCCAGGAACACCTGTCGCTTTTTGGAATGCAGGTCCCAAATCAATAAATCTGTCGGCTTTGTATTTAGTTTTTGTACTAAACTTATCCTTCAAACTATCAAGTGAGAAATCTTTTTTACCTATTGCTTTCTTTTTTTCAGACATAATTCTTTAATTAAAATGGCATTTCATCATCATCACCTTCGTCTGATGAATCATCAGTTGTTGGTGGTGTGTAAGTTTTTGCTGCACTTGTAGTACTGCTTTGTTTAGACACTTCTTCACCTTTTGCTACAAACTTTTTCAAGTTCTTATCCCAAACTGGAGACTCTCCGTTTGCAATAATTTCAAGATACTCAACAGGTGATGCTTTATAAACATCTTTCCAAGTTGTTGCATCTTTAACCCAAGCGTTAGCCTTGGTTTTGTCGTTTGTTAACATTGATGGGTCTTCAGCCATGATAGAGGTAACTTTTGTGTTGTTCTTATCTCCTCTTCCTAACATAAGGATAAGGTCACGGCCTTCTCTTGCGTCTGATAAGTTACCTTTCTTTGTGAATAAAGGAATCATTTTATCTAATTCACCTTCACCTTTAAAATTGTGACGGAAACGCCAGATTTTAACACCGTCTTCTTCTTTTGTACGGTCAATTACACGAGCTAAATAAAATTTAGCTGCCTTGTAAGTTTTGGCGATTTTTTTATCTTCTTCACTACCTGTAGCTTCTAAAGCCTTTTTTACTTCACACAATGGGCAGGTCTCACCATCATTATGTTCTTTACAATAAAGTTTTCTCCATTGTCCGTTAACTTGCATAACATGGAAATAACCTTCTTCAAACGGTGATGCACCGTCTTTAGTAGGCATCAAACGAATGGCTACTTCACCATTCTTTTCTCCATCTTCTAATCTTGGGTTAAAGTACTTTGAGAAATCTTTCTCTTCGAAGTTTTTTTGTCCACCTGAAGAGTTTTTGTTTTTTTCATACTGCGACATAATCGCACCTAAAACATCATTACTCATTTTTTGTTTGTTTTTAATTGTTTAACAATAATACTTGGTCTAATACTAAGTACTAATTATGTAATTGTAAATGAAAAAAGGGGCTTTTAACCCCCTTTTTAGTTCAATATTTTGATAATAATTTAGAATCTTTTAACTATTTTACCCCCACTTGATGTTATAGCGACTAATTCAAGTTTATTAATTGGTGGGTGGTTAGGTAAGTCTACTCTTTTATTTGTGTCTAAAAAACCCTCAGAACCTTGTTGTAAAAGATTAACACCATAAACTCTATTGTCAACCATAGATGTAACTGACACATATTTGTTTTCATATTCACCAAACCATTTCTGACTATCTGGTGATTTTAACATGAAAACAATGTTATTAGTTTCATTATTTTTAGTTAATGATTTATAATCTTCATAACTTATATACCTACCTTCTTTTAAAACTTTCTTTTTAGACTTTGATTCAGGAACAAAAGATTTTTTAATATCAACTGTGCTAAAATCTGTGGTCTCTTCAGGATCTAATTTCCATACTTTAACCTGTCCATCTTGACTTTCAGCGTCAGGTGTTGAACCATCAGTGATTTCGTAGTTATCTTTTAGTTTCTCGTCATTCCAATAATCAGTTAACTTAACATTGAATGGATAACTATCTAATGAACGTAATTCTAATTTCTCTTTTGGTTTCTGAGCTTGGATATCCTTCTTAATACTTGTTACTTCATTTTTAACAACTTCAATAGCACCAAGTGATTGTTGTAAAGCCTCAAATTTAGACATTAAGTCTTTAATCATATTTTTACCCTCTTCAGACGCTGCAACAGCTTTTTCAGCGTAACCTTTAGCGTCATCAGCTCTTTTTACGATATCAGTAACATCGATTTCTTCAACATCATCATCAGAAGTTTCAAGTTCATCGGCTGCACTAAATTCATCAGCAGTACCAAATTCATCAACTTCTTCCTCTTCACCACCTAAATCTTCACCACCGAAATCAAAATCTTCATTTCCACCAGCGTCTCCACCTTCGGTATCACCTCCAAAGTCGAAATCTTCATTTCCACCTTCTTTGTTGTCTCCACCTTGGTCTCCTCCGAAGTCGAAATCTTCATTTCCACCCTCATCACCACCTTCAGTATCTTCTGCATAGTCGGTATATGGTACGTGTCTTCTTTCTGTTAAAGAAGAAGCACCCTTCTTAAGGTCATAACCAAGAAGTTCTTTGTATCTTTTTAAAGATTCGTTTAATTCTTTATTTTCCATTATCGTTGTGTGTATTCACTTAAAAGTTGACGACCATCGTTAGTGATGATTTTCTTATTTTCTCTTTTAACAATTTCTTCAGGATTGTTGATTAAACATTCCTCACTGTTACAATTAGGGTCAGTTCCTTTCAGGAAGGAATCAAGTTTGGCTTTAATATTTTTTTCAGCCTTTTCTTTATTTGTATCTCTAATCATGATTGCTTTTTCTTATAAATATCAAGATTCGGATAAAAATACTCGTTCAATTGTGTTTATTTCGAGAAGGTCACCCTTTAGTAGGATTATTTTGTTTTCAAACTTAGTCCAATCTATCTGATATTCTTTATGATTAACATTACCAGCTAAACCACTTTCTTCCTCAATTAACCTATTCAAAGCATTAATCGTGAATATCGTATTACCTTTTTTATGTATTTGGATTGTTTTAGGCAGTTCCTTCTTAATATCAATTCTTTGTTCGATATTGAGGTGTAATTTATAGGTTAAAAGATAATCTCCATTTTCTAACTTAAAGAAAAAGACGTTATCTTTTTTAACACCAAAACTATTTTTGATTTTGTTTAAAAATCCCTGGACTCTATCTTCTTTAACAAATGAGGCTAGAAGTAGTATTTTTTGTTGCATCCTTAAACATTAGGTATGGTATGTATTTTATGTTTAAGTACTTAAGCTCGTTTTTGAAGTTCTTCTCTTCGTTTTTAACAAAAATGGTGTCCTCTTTTAATCTACTCAGTACTTTTTCCCTTTCGAATCCGATAAAATCTAATTGATCGAGGTCGATTGAAAAAAGATTAAAGTTGTGATAAACGTATACAACTTTATCTGAATATAAATATGCAAAACCACCTGCAAGGCTTTTCATTTTTTCAAGAAGTTCTTCAGTTGAATTGATTTTATAATTGATGGGATCGATATTGAAGTATTTAATACCTTTTACCAAATCATCGTAAGAACGTTTAATGAATTTTTTTAAATCGTCCTCAAATACACCCCTCTTTTCTGATGTTGAAAACGTCCAATAAAGTCCGTCTGAAATCTTTTTCTTTAAAATAGAGGCTTTATCAAAATTAGTTTTAGCTAAGTCCCACCCGATTATCAATGTAGGTAAATCGTTACTGTTTGATTTCAAATATTCATCCATAGTCAAAGTGTTAAAATTACTTGGTATCCCAGTTATTTTATCGTTCGATACTATGTTTCCTACTATAATCATTGCCTAGTTAAATTAATTTATTATCTTTGTTAAATCAAAATATACGAAATGAAAGTCGAAAAAGAAATACATTCATTAACAGGTTCCGATTTAACGAACTTCATTTTTGCTGGTAATGCGACTTTTACTATTCTAAATGAGACGACTAAAAACCGTTTCACTTTTCGTATCCGTAAAGCTGGTTACGGAACTCCAACCTTTGATGAAAAAACAGGAATTTTTTATGTTTCAGTTTTAACGGGTTCTGATAATAACTCTTCTTATAGTTTCTTAGGTACCTACTTTGGTGGTACTCGTAAAATTTACCGTCATTCTTATAAAAGTAAAATAGGTGCTGGAGCTGTTTCTAATAAAGTTATGGAATGGTTCATCGATTCTTATTTAAAGAACCCAACTTCATTTCCTAGTATTAAAGTTTTTCACGAAGGTAAATGTGGTAGGTGTGGAAAAAAATTAACCACCCCTGATTCTATCAAGAGTGGTTTAGGTCCTAAGTGTATTACAATGGGTTAAACCTTCATTGTTAAAACTTTCTCTATTGGTGTATCAATAGTTGCTGGTAATCCCATACCATTTAAGTTTTTAACAACACCTTCAGCATAATTTCTCGGGTTATTACTATCGGTTGGTGGTGCGTAAACATAGAAGTATTCGTATATTGACGGACTTGGTACCCCTGATGATGTACCATTACATGCTGGAGTTCTAGTTAATGCATTAGATGGGTATGAAACACCATTGTATACATAAGCATCGTTTTTACCACAAATCTTTTTAGCCCCACCAGATGCTACAGTTTCCTTACTAGTCTTTTTAACGTAATCACTTAAAGCTCTTAATCCTAATAAATCACTACTAAATTTACAGAAGTTATCATTATTAACAACATTGGGGTCTATAGCTTTATATGTATCACTATATCTAAGGTTACCTGGATTATTATTAGGGTATGCTCTACCCTTGTTTTTAATCCAACCCTCTTTTTGTGTTATTGACGCCATTACCGCTCCTAACCCCGTACCTTTCCACTCACTCTTATTTAAGATATAATCCTTAGCTGTTGAGGGTGAATCACCTAAAACTTTATCACCAGGGGTTGTTGGTGTAGTTGCTAGAGCGGACGGTGAATTCATTATAGGTTTATTTAATGTGTTTAAATCTGGGTATCCCGTACTCCTCACAAGGTTATACTGATCACCATTTTTAATTTTACCTGTGAACTGACTCTTAAATTTAGGGTGTCCGTTGTCTGGTTGTAATTGGTATTCGTAATGCCAAGGTTCTGTACTCAAAGGGTACCAACCATAATCACGAGCGTTTTCTTGCATCCACAATAAAGCCAAATCATTAACAGTTCTTAATTGTGCCGAGTTTGGTTTATCAGGTAATGATGCGTAAAACTCTTTCACTTTAGGTAAATCTAATTTTCCACCCGATAAGTATTGAGCGGAATTTGTTTTAGCTTGTGCTAAAGCATAACTAGTACAATCAT
>ERZ724522.68-NODE-68-length-54598-cov-18.844875_pt1 | contig 54598 bp, 62 predicted proteins | sample MGYA00376055_ERZ724522 | MGnify/ENA primary metagenome ERZ724522 (study PRJEB28724, sample SAMN07190884) | wastewater metagenome | isolation source: effluent of sewage treatment plant in Hong Hong | place: Hong Kong | collected 2016-03-17 ... | reverse complement strand
TACAAAAATCTTATAAAGCTGGTAAAGTTATAATCGTATGTGACCAAGGCAGTTCTTCATATCGTAAAGCTCTATATCCAGAATATAAAGCTAATCGTAAAGAAAAGCAAGAGCAGCAAACGGAACAAGAAAAAGCTGAATTTGAAGCATTTTTTGCCGAATTTAACTCCACAATGTTAGCTATTCAGGCGGAAGGTAAATTTCCTCTGCTAAGATTTCAGGGAGTTGAAGCTGATGATTTAGCAGCCTATATCACTAAGAAAGCCTATAATTATGGTATAACCGATATTTGGTTAATATCGTCTGATAAGGACTGGGATACACTTATTGATACTCATGTTAGTAGGTTCTCGTATGTAACTCGTAAAGAGACAACTCTAGCTAACTGGTCAACACATTATGATTGTGAACATCCGACAGAATATATTAGTATAAAATGTCTTAACGGTGATACAGGTGATAATATTACCGGAGTAAAAGGTATAGGACCTAAACGTGCCAGTGACCTAATTAAGGAATATGGGAGTGCGTTTGATATCGCCGCAGCAATACCTATTGCTAGTAAATATAAGTATATTCAGGAACTTAATAACTCTAAAGAGTTGATACTGCGTAATTATAGATTAATGGACTTAATAACCTATTGTGAAGAAGCTATAGGAGACAATCTATATGAAGTAGATCAAGTATTAGGAACATATTTACCACTAGCACCTGCTAAAGATAGCTGGATTAATAATACTGAGCAAGTAAAGGATATTTAATGGCAGCTTATACTTATCGTTGTCCTGAGTGTGAACATACACAACATATACTCCATAAGATGGTAGAATCGCCAGTAGTACGTTGTGAAGTTTGCCGAACTGTAATGGTTCGAGTAATTACCAAAGGGGTGTGGTTAAAATTCAATGGCAAGTGGTTTAAAACCATTGGTAAGTATCAGAAAGATTAAACTAATTTTCCACTCTAAACCAAAGTGTTGGGTAGAGAAAAACTGTTATAAGTTTAATTCAGAATTTTATAATTTTAGGATAATAAATGAAAATTGTACATCCAAGCGTTAAAATATTAGATTGGAATGGGCTAAGTAAAAATATTGAGTTAGGCGGTAGGCTCTGCTATAAAACAGAAGATAAAATCACGGAGGATTCTGACCTAGAGTTCTGTGAGCGTATGAAGAACTTTAAGCATTTTTGTTACTCAGAAGATACCGAAGTTCTAACCTATTCAGGATGGAAAAAATGGGCAGACGTAACATCTGAAGATCCTTTAGCTACCATGACCTCAGATTTTAAATTAGAGTATCATACCCCTATTAAACTTTATCATTCTAAGTATGATGGTAAAATGTATTCGGTGGAAAATAGCCAAGTATCACTACTTGTAACTCCAAATCATAGACTATATGTATGTAAAACTACAACTTTAAAAGGTCGTCAGGGTTTAGATTATAAATTAATCGAAGCACAAGACCTAAATACTACACCCTGTAGGTATATTAAGATTGCAGATGTATATTCCGAGAGTGTAGGTGTAGGTTTAGGGAGGGATATGTCGGCCTTGTGGGGATTTGCTTTAGGGGATGGATGGGTACAGGGTAATAAATTATACTTTCATCTTAAGAAAGATAGAAAGATAAGGTATTTAACTAACTTATGTAATAACTTGGGACTAATCCTGCATAATTCTTATTCAGTCGATTATAAATTTTCTATTGATATACCTCATAATATTTTTACAAATCTTAAAAATATTGATGGTGATAAGTATATATGTCACGATATTCCAAAACTATCATTAGAGGAATGTGAAGGATTATGGGATGGATTACTAAACAGTGATGGAAGTATACAACCCAATAGTACTAGATTTGATAGTACTAGTAAAATTTTAATAAATCAGGTACAACAATTACTACTACATTTGGGTATTAGTGCAAACTTATTAAAAACTAAAGAACTATCAAAAATTAATAATAATTGGTCTGATTGTTATACTTTATCCATAAATAAGAAATCTCCTAAACCTCATGTAAATAAACTACGTTCTAATAGTGAAGTTACATGGACTAATTATACAGGTAATATATACTGTGCGGAAGTGCCTAATCATACACTATATGTGCGTAGAAATGGTAAGGCAGTATGGTCAGGCAACTCAACGTACGAACATGCCGTTATCACAGTACAGATTGTGTGTGACAGGGGTGTATCACACGAACTCGTTCGCCATCGTCTAGCTGCGTATAGCCAAGAAAGTACTCGTTATTGCAATTATTCTAAAGGCAAATTTGGCGGAGAGATTACAGTAATTGATCCCCGTGGCGCTTTTTGGAATAGTGATGGGGCAGACGATGAAACCTGTTTCAGGTATTGGATGTCTACAATGTATGTAGCCGAAATTAATTATCTAGACTTACTTAATCAAGGCGCAAAAGCTCAAGAGGCTCGCTCAGTACTACCTAATTCTCTAAAGACCGAGATTTTAATGACTGCAAATGTTAGAGAATGGCGTCATATCTTTGAACTACGCACTGCTAGAGAAGCTCACCCACAGATGAGACAAATCATGTGTCCACTAGCTAATGCTTTTGGCGAAAAGTGGCCGGTGCTTTTTGGTGAATATGTAAATCTTGGATCAGGCATTCCAATTCCTGCAACTGTTGAATGGGCATAAAATATGATACGCGACGTAGAGATTAAAGTATTAGATAATAGGGCAATTATTCCCTCATATGCTACTGAAGACTCCGGAGGGGTGGACTTAGTAGCCTGTATCAGTAAGTCTATTGAAGTACCTCCTTTAGAAAATGTACTAGTATCTACTGGTTTAGCAATCAATATGCAAACTGTTATTGAGCGCTGTATAGCTATGATTGTGCCACGCTCAGGAAAAGGGCATAAGGAAGGCAAGGTACTGGGTAATACGGTCGGAATTATCGATCAAGACTATCAGGGAGAACTACTCGTATCAATGCTTAATAGAAATAAAGAAAAGTATATTACGGTAGAACCTGGTGAACGTATTGCACAACTAATCTTTGTACCAATAATTAGGGCTTCTTTTAAAGAAGTAGTAAATTTTTCTTGTGCAACTGCCCGCGGAGCGGGAGGCTTTGGATCTACAGGATCATGACAAAATTTGAACAGGCACTAGATAAGTTGATAGAAGAGTGTTCGGAAGTAATCCAGGCGGCTATTAAAATTAAAAGGTTTGGGATTAGTAATTGGAATCCTAATACTAAAAAATTTAATTCTATAGCGCTAATAGAGGAAATAGATGATCTCTACGAAGCTGCCAAAACTGCTATAAAAGAAATGCCTCGTCCTAGCCATAAATATATGGTAGGTATAGTAAGCGAGTGGTTAAAAGGTAGTAATGAGAGACTCCAAGAAGAATTTAAAACTACTCAATTTGATGATTTAGTAATTTATCATTCAACACTTGGTAGAGATATAAGAAATGAGTTTAGGTTGTGGGCTTACCCTCACGAACCAGAACTAGATGAAAATGGGGTGGACGTTTCAGAAGAACATCCAGACGCAATAAGTATGCGTGTTATTGAAGAAGTTTGGAGAAAAGCGCAAGATGCATCCTAGTACAAAGCATGCCTGTATTTATAAGTTAGTGTTTGCTGATAATAGTATATATGTCGGGTAGACTACAGACTACGTTAATATAATACGTGTGCACAAATATGAATTGCTTAGAGGAGTACACGGAAATAAAAAAGTCCAGACAGCTTACTATACTTTTGGCATGCCAGATTTTATAATTATTGAGGAATGCCATCCCGCAGATTTACTATACTTAGAAAAAGAATATATCAATACACTGAGTACTAAGTATACCTTATTAAACATATTTAGGTAAATGTATACATGAATAATATAAGTACAAGGGCTCAAATAGTAACACGTCGTACATATTGCAGACCAAAGAACGAAGAAGGAACTGTATTTGAAACTTGGGAAGAAGTAATCTCGAGAGTTATATCGCATCAAAAATGGTTATGGGAGAGAGCCTTAACACATAAGTTAATGCCCGATATGCCATTAAATGACATATCGGAAAATCTTAAAGAGTGGGTACCATTAAATAATGAGCAACTATTAGAACTGAATAGTTTGAAACAACTTATGTTAGAACGTAAAGTCGCTCCTGCAGGACGTACTTTGTGGCTTGGAGGTACTGATATAGGTAAGAGAATTGAATTATCTCAATTCAATTGTTGTTTTGTTTCAGTTCGTACAGTTTATGACGTTGTGGACTTTTTCTGGGGACTGCTCAATGGAGCGGGAGTAACTGGACTAGCGGAAGCGGGCACCCTAACAGGCTTTAGACAGCGTATTCCAGAACTAGAGGTTATCAGGACAACACGAGGTCCTTATGAAAAGGGTCCTGAAAACAACTCCGAAAGCTGGAATCCTACAACCCATACATGGGTTATAAAAGTGGGTGACTCGGCCAAGGCATGGGCCAAATCAATAGGAAAGTTACTAGCTGGAAAATACCCTGCTAAAAAACTAATATTGGATTTCTCACAGATTCGTGGAGCTGGCGCTAGGCTAAGAAACTATGGTTGGATAAGCCAATCTGATTCGGGCCTAAGTAAGGCATATACTGAAATTTTTAAAATATTAAATTCCAAAGCCGATAGTATACTTACGGAAATGGATATCAATGATATCATTAATTTACTCGGTACGGTACTAAGTACTAGAAGGGCCGCTGAAGCACTACTAATGTTGAAGTTAAATCCCAGATGGAAAGAGTTTGCTAGGGCTAAACAAGGTATGTGGGAGAATGGCAAAGAGCATAGAGCTCAAAGTAATAATTCCCTACTATTCTTCGAAAAACCTTCCAGAAAAGAATTAGAAGAATTTTTTGAAATGATTAACCAAGGCGGAAACGGAGAACCTGGGTTAGTCAATGCTAGACACATGGTAGATAGGGCTCCTTGGGCAAAAGGACTAAATCCGTGCTTCGAGGTACTATTGGCTGACGGAAATACTTGTAATCTAGTAACTATAGCTTTAGATAAGTTTAAGGAGGATAACTTCGGACTATGGGAAGCAGCTAGACTAATTACAAGGGCAAATTACAGACAGACCTGTGTTGACTTTCGTGATGGTATTTTACAAGAAAAATGGCATCTAAATAACGAACACTTACACCTATGCGGAGTTAGTTTGATGGGTGTAGCAAAACGCCCAGATATGCAACCCTATGACTTTAAACGTCTAGAACGTGTTGTGGTACACGCAGGATATAGTATGGCTGAAGAGTTGGGTACCCCTTATCCAAAGAATTTAAGTGTTATGAAGCCTGAGGGGACAATCTCAAAATGCTATGATAGTAGCGAAGGAATGCATAAGCCATTGGGCAAATACATATTTAATAATATTGCATTCTCAGTATATGATCCCTTGGTGAAGGTACTACAAGATGCAGGGTATAAAACTGTAACTCACCCATACGACCCTACTGCTATGTTGATAACTATACCAGTGAAGTATGATGATGTAGAATTTGATATAGTTGATGGCAAAGAGGTAAATGTAGAACCAGCTATAGTACAGTTGGAGCGTTACAAAATGTTGATGCAACACTATTGCCAACAAAATGTAAGTTGTACAATTTCCTATAGCTTAGAGGAAACAGGAGAGATTATTGACTGGCTATATAATAACTGGGATAGTTATGTGGCTGTAAGTTTCCTATTTCGTAATGACCCTACCAAAACTGCAGCAGACTTAGGGTATCCTTATCTGCCTCAGGAAGTTGTCACTAAAGAATATTTCGAGGCATATATAAAAACTTTGAAAGAGGTGGACTTAGATCAGATAGCTATAGATGATTCTATTTTAGAAGATGGTTGTGCTGGTGGTGTTTGCCCCATTAGGTAATAAAAAAGCCCTGATAGCTATAAGCTATCAGGGCTTTTTCTATTGATCTCCCCACTTTATCTTTCCATGAAAGATTGGCGGAGGTAGGCGTTTGTGACGAGGATTTTTAGGTATATAACCCACCATCTGTATAGTTTTATCTAGTCTGTATCTAGCGTACATGAAGTGAGGAAACCAACCCCAGTGGCTCCGCCTAGATATTATATATCCATGCCTTCCAGACAACTTCCTACGATAGTAAAGTGCTAGAGCAAAAAAGAAACAGTTAGATTTTTTCTTTAATGGGGCAGTCAACCATTCTTTATAAGGTAACTTGAAGTAAATTAGTACAAGTACTAAAACCATACCAGCTACCATACCTCGTAAGAAACTATAAGGCATTAAATCCATATTAGTGCTCGTAGGCTTGGATTATCTTCTTGCATAATCCAGAACGCACAATATCATGAGTTAAGAAGTGAATTACATCTATATCAGATATGTTGGCTAGTCTGTCTATTGCATCCTTTAGACCTGAGTCTCCATTGATATCCTTTTGTGAAATATCTCCATCAATGATATATTTACAATTCTCTCCAATTCTTGATAAAAACAATTTCATCTGCTTGGGAGTGCAGTTCTGGGCTTCGTCAAGCAACACAATCGCATTTTTGAATGTGCGTCCACGCATGAATGCAAGTGGAACAGCTTCGATATACCCTACTTTCAAACAATATTCCACAAATGCAGTACCTAGTAGTTCTTCTAAAATATCTTTTACTGGTGCTAAATAAGGGGCATATTTCTCCTCTAGTTCTCCGGGGAGGAATCCTAGACTTTCTTCCGCTTCCACTGCAGGCCTAGTTATTATAAGTTTATCTACTTTCTTATAGTAAAGTTGTTCAGCGGCATATGCAGCTGCAATATAGGATTTGCCAGTACCGGCTGGTCCTACACCGAAGGTTATATCGTTATTACGAATGGAATCCAAATAAGCACTCTGAGCAAAATTCTTAGGATGTATGGGTTCAAAACCATTAATTCTAATTTGATCAGAAGAACCTTGAATTTGAGTTTTGCGCGCTTTTTTACCTGTAGACATACTCCACCTTATCGGTAAATTAAATACTGCTCCCTAGTAAGAAGACCTGGTAGATATTTTTTACCTTGGTCATTCTTAAATATTGTAAGAAGCTGCTCTCGTTCCCTCTTTGCAAAAGATATGTGCATCCAATTCCCATACTCATGAATTATTTGATCAAACTTAATCTTTTTAGTTTTGTATAGCGAGGCCGCCTCCTTACACAGCTGCAATGGAGACATATTACCAGTGATACAGTCAATAGCAAATCCATCCACATGAGCAGAAGTACTACTAGACCCTGGAATAACTAGATTTAAAGCTGGCACGCGTAACCAAGACGTTACATGAATATAAACGCCCAAATACTCCCGTAGTATCTCTAGTCTTTCCGCAGCATAGATCATATTTTCTAATTGTTTAGAATCGGGCTGATTATTAATACCCAACCTAGCCGCAGTATCTGAAACAGTAGCCTCGGTTAATGTAAAGTGTGGAGATAGGTTCATTTAACCTCCGGTATATTGGCCAATTTACGTATTGTTTTTATGGAAGTTTCCTGTTTAGATTTGCACGCATTAAATATTTTACTATTTTCTCCATGCAATATTAGTAATTCCTCAGGGCTAGTACCAGTTAACTTAAGCAGGGGCTGACAAGACTCTAGAATCTCTCTATCAATCCTTACTTCCTTGGCTCCAAGGTCAGGATCAATGTAATCTTCACATATTAATTCTTGTAATGTACCACATCCGGTTATGACCAGCATACATAATAACACTAGAATAGATCTCATTTATTTGCCTTATCTATTATGGCATTATAAGTGGTGACAAAGTCAGGGGTTATTTGACACTTGCCTTCTTTAAATACTACGACAGGGCCTTTCTTACCAGCTACGACAAGAGAATCTATATCTTTGGCAGTCTTGTGATTATTAATCAGTTGCTGCTCTAAGGTGGTTCTTGTGTATCCCTCTATATTACTAATTTTCTCATCTCTAGCTTTTTCATATACTTCCATACGCTCCTGCCACTTTGCATCATTGGTAGCTGCCCCCCTATCATAAATAGTATTATATCCCCAAAAAGCTAGAAATCCGATAGCGGTTATAACTACTATCTGCTTCCAATAGTTACTAAGTATTTTTAGAATTAGGGTCATTTGATTTACCGTACTTAATGTTTACAAACATATTTGCAAACTTGTTAGAAGTGATAATACCACTAATAACTAATGTAAATAAGACTAGTGAGTCTATAAGCTGTGGTGCATTAGGTACACCATCATGAATCATCATACCTACCCTATAACCAACGAATCCATAGATTATAGAAATTATTAGGTTGACTATATGGAACCATAGCTGTGAGGCACTAGGGGAAGTGCTATCCCCTACTGTGAATAGTTGTTTTAAATCCATTATTCCTCCACTACGTATTGAGTAGTGGAGGCTATAATAACAATTTCCTCTGAAACTATGGTGATTATAGTCTCCTCTACTTCAATGCGTATGAACATTATTTATACGCCTTTACGGAGAATACTGCAGATTTAATACTATCTGTAGTGGTTTTAAATAATACCGTAACTTTGTGTTCGGTAAAGTTAGCTGCCCCTACGCTAGTATCTGGCGGAATATAGATTTCTATAGTTCTACCCTTTCTAGGTCTGCATCTCTCAACATTTGGAGTTATACTCTCTATACCAGTTACTAGTTCGTGTTCATCCAATAACTTAGAAACATCTAGAGTATATTGTACCGTTTCTTCGGCACGCTTCTCCACTCGTGGAGTAGGTTGCCCGGCTGGTGGAATTAATACAGTTGGCATATTAATCCTCCTCTACTACTACATTTACTTCGTCTTCGTACTTTAAACCATCATCCGTATTAGTAAGTATAGTTACTTTATACGTGGTTAAATCAGTACCACCATTAATTACAACTTTTACTTTCTTCTCAGGTGCATATACTGTAGTAGAAGTAAGAGTAAGACCTGATGGAGTAACTTCTGAAGTGGCAGTAGTAAGCGCACTAGTTCTACCAGCAAGTACTGTAGTATAGTCAATGTCAAAGTCCAGAATCTCTCTGGGCTGTTTATTAATTGTGCCTAATATTGCCATATTAAGTCCTAGTAAAATTCGTACTAGATTTGCTAGACGAGTAATTGTGATTCCTAGATACCGATACAAAGGTATACGTTCTAGAGACAGGTTGTATAGTTACTAATACATCAGTTGAAGCTAATGACGTATTCCTAGATACAGGCGTCATGGTAGTACTTCTACTTGTTGATAATAATGTAGTAGATTTAGATGGGGGGGAAATTTCGTAATACTTAACTCCAACACTCCAATGAGCTTGTGCTGGTTGGTATCCTTGATCAGGGCTAGCAGTATTATATCCAGTTATTAAGTACTCACCGAATTCGGCAGATAATACTCTAGATATGGAACCAGATAAATCATTACCAGTTATTAAGTATGAACCAGTTTCGGCTGATAGTACTAGAGTTCTGATACCTGTCGAATTACTACCAGTTATATTATAACTACCAGATCCAGCTATTAAAGATTTGACCAACTCTAATGTGGCATTAATCCCTGAAATACTGTAACTTCCTGGAGATGCTACGATATTTCTATCTAGCTGTAATGTTGCGGAAACTCCACTTAAACTATAAGTAGCAGGGCTTGCTATAACTACGTAGGAGCGAATACCTGTAGCAGTACTGCCAGTAATATCATAGGCGCTTGGATTGGCTATTAATTGGATGCCTCGTTGTAATGCAGCATCTGCTCCAGATATAGAGTAAGAACCGGGCTCAGCATTGAATACTCTACCAATAAATCCTCCGGAACCTACTCCGGTAACGGAGTAGGTTCCGGCGCTTGCTATGAGAGTATATGGGGCTACTAAAGTGGCATTAAATCCTGTAATACTGTAAGAACCTGCTATAGCTTCTATTGTATAGTGAATTACTGAAGACTGCTGTTCTGGTACGGTACTAACAAATATTCGTCTAATAGGCATGGTTTACTCCTATGGTGCAAATATTTGCCAGGGAGATTTGCTAAACTCGCTCACCTCAGGTTCTGATAATGCCCTATTCCACGCGACGACCAATCCAATCCAATTATATCGGCCAAAATAGTTTGTTGAATCATATTGAGTCCTGCCAATATCTAGCCCACTAGCTCCCGCATCCAATGATACACTGCCATTACCTCCAGTTGACCCGGACAATTTTATCCCATCAACATATGCTTTATGCGATGCAAGAGAGTACTCTGTTGTACCAACGAACAAATGCACCCCAGTTGTTGCGCTTGCAGGCAACACACAAGTTAAATAGCCGTTTGTCTCCACAGCAGCATTACAAAACACTTGAATAGATTTTGTTCCGGCATCGGACAACTGTATGCCTGTGGATTTTGTCCCTGTTCTTACTGTCGCAAGACGCTCGTAAGTCGTTGCAGTTCTCCAATTGCAATCACTTAATGCAGCAATAGTTACCCCAGGACCATACTCCCAGGTTTTTGGGACAAACTGATACTGGGAGCTTCCATCGGTACTGACGCCTTTCCCTAAGTGATTTAATGAATTACTAGCAGAGCCAGAGGCAATCACATTATCTGGAACAAAGAACACTTGCAGTCCATTTGTAATAGGATTAGCCCAATTAATTCTGGGTACACTCTGCGGCTGCATAGTCCACGGAAATTTTATCGTGCTCATATTCCTGTGTATATCCTATGCTTGGTTGGTTGGAAGATTTGCCATGGGTTCAATGAATACTTTGAACCAAACTCAAATGGATTTGAACTTCCAATAGCAAACAATGCTATTGTTCCTTGGTAGTACCTAGTTGTTTGATAATCTCTTAATAAAAATAGAATTCTAGCTACAGATGAATCTGCTGCTGTAGCACCAGTTCCGTTCGCCACTAACGTACCGTTTACCCATAACCAACATGTGCCTGAACTATTTCGTCCAAATACAATATTATAAGTTCTACCTGCAACGAGGGTAGGGCCGTTTAATGACGTATTTCCAACTTTAACTGCTAGTTGATTGGAGGTATTTACTGAAGCATGAAAACCTGAAGCAGCATCTATTTCACCGTAAGAAAATATTGCATTCGCCGATGAACCATTATCTATATATGCACCATGCGTAATGGATAGCACACAAAACATAGGTGAATTTGCTGGACTAAAACCATCGAACGATCTATTGACTCCGTATTGCAAGCCGCCTGAGCCATTTTTAACACCAACCTGTTCTTTTGATACAACCAGAGAATTGGAACCACTCTCAGACCAGGATAGATTTCTAGTTGATGTATTTAATCCAAAGTTAAATGGTTTTTTGCCTAATGCAAAATTAAACATTGCCCATGATCGTATATCATTAGCTGTTGTTAGAGGAGTTTGTGGCTGGCTAACTCTAGTTTTACTGGTCCATATAGTTGGAGTCCATAATTTAACAGGGGTGTTATCAACTGGAATTTCTCTTATTCTGGTTTTAAATATCCCCCAATAGGGGGAGTTAGCTAGTTCGGCACATTCAACATCTGATAGTCCTCGGTTCCATATCCTTGCGAACACTATCGAACCATTTAAATCTATTCCGCCATTAACTGTTCCTAACTGGAGGTTATCCATAGTTGAGCCAATAGAAGTAGCTACGTTATTAATTACTGTTGCAGAGGAGGTTTTATTGATGCCGTTAACATATAAGCACTTATTAGCACCGCCTTGCCAAGATGCAATTATTCTATATGTACCTGCTCCAGGAAAAACTACACAGTCCCATCGACGACGGTTGCCGCTGTTATCATCTGCTGCAACCCAGATCAATGATGTACCACTTTTCTGTAACAACCATCCTTGATTTGTATCCCATTGTCCAAAGAAGTGTGAATCTCCAGAATTAAATTTAACTAAAATATCCCATGTGGCCTCAGTTGCACCTGAGAGATCAGTTCTAGTTCCAAATGAGTATGCACCATCTGCAACAGTTCCACTAAAAGAGATTTGTTTACCTGATGGTCCAGAATCAAAACTAACACCACTCCCGATCGTATTACCAAATGTCTTTGTTACAAAATTATACCTAGGAACAGATCCCTCCGTAGCAAATACCAACCCCTTAGATATAGGTTTACTCCAATCAATTTCAGGAATAACTTGCGATTGAATTGAGTTAGATGTAGGTAATGTATTATATCTACTATCAACATCGATTAAAGCGGAAGAACCCAGCATCCATGAGCTTCTGGTTGTTTGTCCTTGTCCTTCTTTAAACTTATTGTAAGCATAGTTAGAATTTGGTATAAATACTTGCCATGGATTGTCAGAAATAGTCCTTATCTGATCATCACTCAACCCTATGTTAAACACAAGTTCCAGAAAAATATCACCACCAAACGCTGCCGCGCTGGTTTTTTTATTGAAAATTCTAAACGTATTGTTGGTTGTAGCAGGGGTTCCTGTAACTGTCCCCGTTGTTCCTTTGATACCGTCAAGAAAGACATCTAACGTTCCATTACTAAGAATTCTACCGCAACCTACATGAATTTTTCCCTCTTTAATACTACCCGCAGGAGTACCTGAGGAAAATATTGAGCCGGTAGTATTAAAGTAAATAAAGTTTAAATAACTGTTAACAGACGTAGTTCCATCCAAACGGTACTGGAATTTTCTGGCTGAATCGTTATCATCATCTAATAAGCTTCTGGCGGGGTCTCCATTGTGGATTGATCTAAACTGAGAAACAATAGTAAAGGAGGGTGATATAGCTGAGGAACTAACATCTATATATCCATTTGCTGTACTTGCTCCATCGGTTCGTCTCAATCCTTGATAGGAGTCTGCGCCGGATATACCCATATTGCTAGCTTCGGTTACTCTAGTAAATTTTCCAGTTACTGCGTCGTAAACGCCGAAGCCTACAGAAAATACAAAGGCATGAGCAATCCATCTACTAAATGGATGGTTAGCATCAATTTGAGGTGGTTGGGCCGCCGATTTATATCGGTTGGTTCTAACTCTATATTGACGAAAAGAGGCTGGCATATCAGCCTCCTTTATTAATTATAGTAAACTTCAGAATAAGATCCTGAAGCAGCGGTAAACGCAGCACCTGTAGTATTTTGTACTACAATACCCCACTTACGGGGCATAACGCCACCAAACGCTGCTGCAACACTCATTGGCTGTGATTTGACTGTTGCAGATGAAACCATAGTTGAAATAACACCCAGTAATCTCATATTTGTTGGAGATTGAAGTGCTGTTAATGCTTTTGCAGTACCATCAACATCGTCTGAAGTTCCACTATTACCTGCATAGTTAGTACCATCTTCAGAGCCATAAACGTATACAACAATCTGGTTAGGAGATGCTACTGTACCTACAGTGGCCTGAACTCTAACTAAAGCATCTACAATATTATTAGTAGTACTGGTAGTAATTGCTGCTGATGAATGCACTGCGTTGTTTGCCGCGGTTGAGAACGCGCCGGCAAAAGATAAGGCATTTGACGTACCGTAATTTAGTGCCATATATTAACTCTCCATAGCTTTCTGAATATCGGTAGAATCTACCCTACCGAATCCTAATACTTCCGCTCTGCTTGCTAACTGTACTGCCATATTCTTTAACTGCGTACCTTCCTCTGAGGTCAGACCACCAGCAGATACTATAGTATCTATATTACTTCTTGTAGCAGCATTACCAATATCTACGCCAGCATCTTGGCCCAAGAACTTAACTACCCACTTAACTCCAGTATTAACAGTGGATAATGCTTCTAGTTTCTCTAAAATAGAGTCGCCATTGGCACACTCCGCCAAAATAGCTCTGGCCGTAATCATTCTGGACTTCGGCATAAGGAACTTCGATTCATTCATAAGTTCCGCCACCTTTCCGGAAGCATTAGCTAAGTATACTCCGTATCCAAGCCCTGCAGGATCTCCTAATAACTCTGCTTTTAAAATAACATAATCCATAATAAATCCTTAAATTAGTGTGAATATAGTGCCGGGTGAGGCATTATTGAATTTAACAGTAAAAGTTTCTGTATTATTCAATGTAATTGGAGCACCATAATCCCAATAAGCTACCAGCGGTTTATTTGGGGTTGTTACTGTATCATCATATAATACAGCATACTGGAAAGGGCCCATTGAGCCAGTACTAGTAAATACTGCTTGAGTAGCAGACACGGTCATGGTACCGTTAGTTCTACTAGTAGATACAGTTACTGCTATACCTCCGGAGGTATATCCACTACCTGCTGAGATTTGTGTGATATCCGCCAACACGGCATTTGATGCCGCATTTGGCGCAGTGTTGGATAGGCAAACCTTGAAAGTGTCACTATCCCAGTCAATCTTGGCAATAGTTTGGTTTTCAACGAATGCATTAAATTTTACATAAGTTGCCATATTATCGTAATCCTAAAAATTTAGCTACCGTTAGTAGCTTCTTAGACAAATATTCGCCTATTGTACCGGCAGTAGTTAATTCCGATAAAGGCTTATTCCATACAGCCGATGCCACCTCATTTGGATCAGCAGCTGTTGTAATTGGTACCCCAGTATTAACAGTATTTACTAGTGCTGACACTGTGGCGGGGTATAAAGGAGACCCTAAACTATTCCAGTATGCGGTAGCATAATCATCGGAATATAGTACTCCTAATACCATAGTCTGCGTAAAATCTATTACCAACTTCCAACCATTTTTTAAGAAGAAGATACCTCCGGACTCCCCACCAGGTATGGGGTCAAGTCCGGAATATCTCATAGCTAGAGGCCAGTTTGGATTTAAAGCAGCCCAATCAACCCACTCAGTGTACAGATCAGCCCTAATATTTAACGTAGTAACTCCTGCTAGCACAGTAATGGTTTTGGTGGCTCCATCAAATGACAATTTGCTCATTGAGGCCCCTATCTAATTATTACGGGTTATTATACGCTCTATCTTGCTCAGCAACTAGAGAAATTGAAATACCTTTTGATCTACTAATAGTACCTGTAACAACCACAGGTTTTGCAATACCTTTATTACCTGCAACGATAGTTACTGGGGCATCTTCGCCATCGGATCCAGCTCCTCGCTGTGTATTACCGTCATAATCATAAGAGAAACTGATAGTTCCTGCACTAATAGTACCTGCAATAGCTGTACCATCTTTATTATTTACAGTAATGGCATTAGTAGTACCATAATCATAACCTAAGTTAGAACCTAGATCATCATTAGTAAAGTACATTCTATAGTAGCCGGTACTACCCTGTGTTAAGAAGCTATTAAAAGTTAGTGTACCTGCTGAAGCATATGGGTAGTACCGCTGTACACTATTCTTATCTGTAAAGTATACGCGGTTAAGATCATTATCTAATACGCCTTCTATAAATACCGAGGCAGTAGTATATAGTGTATCACCAACGAAGTACATTAGAGAATCTGCAATCTTACCAGTTACAGTACCTGCACCATCATCAATATCACTGCTTTGACGCAGCTTATACTGTACCCAAGTATAAATCTGCTCCAGTGTCGCATTAGCAGTGGTATTATCCACGATAATGCGGAAAGGATAACTTCCTGCACCAATGGTCTTATTTTGATCCGTACCATACCAAGTTAAACTAAGTGAACTGTATGGTACACCAGACATGGCTGCATCTAGTATAGGACTGCCTGCTGAATATGTCTTTAAGTCGGTTCCTACTGAAATAGGTAATGATACTTTGAAGGGGCCAGTTCCTGTAAGACCTACGTCACCTAATACAGCGTCGTCATATGTATAGTTTGGTTCGCGGCAGAAAATCTTGAAATAGGTTCTGTTATCAAAGTTACCGTTGGCTGCATCACCATATACTTGAATACCCTCATTAGGAGAATCAGTGAATGTGAAATTTGCCGCTGCCCCACCACTAGCTTTTTGATAGTAGAACTGAGCACCTGAAGGGAAACCAGATGCAAGAGCTACTACACCTACATATTGTCTATTTAGAGCACCAGCATTAGAGTACTCGGACCATCCACCATCTCGTAACATCTGACGAGTAGTGTCGTTTAAAGGTTTCCAACCATTATACGAGCCACCATCAGTACCAAACTGAAATTGACCAGATAGCGCATCGATCGCATATAGTGGGAATGGATATTTATTATATGTGGAGGTTTCCCACAATAGAATTAGTTTAGAGTATAACGCTTGTAGTGTTACACCATCTTTAGCAACTAGATTGCCTGCGGCAACTAGTTGAATAGTTTTAGCTGACGTATCTAATACCAGTTCGGTACCTACGTTCAGTAAATCGGGATCTGTAATTTTAGCCATATTACATCCTTAAACTGGATTAGAAAAGTTCCTATCAGTTACTTGCTGTATAGGTAGTGAAGATGAGCTGGTTGGTAATGTATAATTTCTTAAACTATAAGGTATATATCCTTGTTTATATACACATATATCTACGTTACCTCCTGTTGAGAATTCATAAGTATATGAAGTTCCACTATTTGCGTCAACATTAACACGCTCTGTAGAAGTGCCAGCATCTAATATAACTACATCTGATCCGTTTACTAGACCTATAAGGGTTAGATTAATAGTGCTCAGAGGGTATAAAGTGTCACCCTGATCGCTACTAGTAGTAGTCATTGCAACTCTTATATTGGTCAATAGATTACCAGAGTTAGCAGTAGCGCAGGTAGCACGTATTTTAATCTTGAAACCTGTAGTAGCACTTACAGTTTCCGCACTTAAATTAGCTGCTGATAATGTTTTCCAGGAACCGTAACCTGCTCCAGTATTTAAAGCATATTCTACAGTTAGGTTACCAGTGTTAGTACCAGTAAGTGTTGGGGCGATATTGGTAAAAGCGGTATATCCAATAACCCACCAATCTGTTTCCCATACTACCTGTTGATTAAGTATCGTTAAGGCTACTTGTCCGGCAGAATTAAACTGTGGTGTACCTGTAGTAATATAACATTGTGATGTGCTTAGAGCAGAAGGTTCATTACAGAATACTTCTAAAAACCCAGCAGTAGTACTAGTAAATCTAGTGGACCAATGTGTACCATATACTGAGGTTTGGCCTGTAGTGGCCCCTGTTAATCCACAACTTTTACATTTAGCATTTAAGGCAGGTACTACAGTTGTATCTGCATAGTCCCCATACACATGTTCCGCTACTACTTTAGTATCTGAGTTAACTAAAGCCCATAGTCCGGTTCTGGTATTTGATACATAAATACGTTTTAATGTTATAGTATCGTTGTTACCACCAGAGTTTAATATTACACCTGACGCATTGGTTGATCCTAAAGATAGGGGGCTTGCATATGTACCTATATTTTTTACTAATAAGTTATATGATGCAGTATAGTTTACTAAGCCGGCATAGGGCTGTACGTTCGTTATACCGTTGAAGCTAATACCATCTACAGTAACTCCGTTAGATCCAGTTATACAGTCAATAGCATAATGGGAGTTATTAGTACCAGTAGTACCGGAAAAAGGATCGTTGTATTTAGTGTTAGAGATAGTACAGTTTTGTAAACTAATACCATACATCCTACCACCAATGTTATAGCAATTATTCCAAGTACAATCTTTAGCTTGTGTAATAGTCCATGTACCTGTAGTAGCATTGCCTTTATTTAGTAAAGTTTGTGTTTTTACATTACTAAAAGTTACACCAGTAACATACTGTAGGTTATTAACATATCTACCTGATGCAGCTAAGGAAAATGATGCAAAATTAGAATTCTGTACTGTTCCGCCAGAGAAGCAAGAAGTTAGTGCAAAGGCAGGGTATATAATAGCACCCAAGTTAGGGCTAACGATACAATTATCTATATCCAGTGGTGATGCATCTTCTGCAATCTGAATATAGTCATTAAATCCTGAATTCTTAAGCGTAACTTTATAGGGTTGTAACCAATAGTTACACCACATACTATTAGCATACTGTATATCTATTTCACCCGCTGAGGTAGTTACGAATTCCTGTCTAGTGGATGATGCTATTGTGTTAGTTGTGGAAGGTGATACACGTGGACCTGATCCTGAGCCCGCGGTTCTAGTGCAGCAATGTAAGAATACGTTTGGTACTCTTACTTTACACCCGGTAGCTGGTAAATAGCCCACGTTATTAGTACCATCAGAACCAATTCTGAACCCTGTGGTGGTATGCCACACCATCTTACCACGTTCATCGGTTGGGTTGGTTGACAATGCAGCCATAGAACCAACACCAACATATCGCTCATATACTCCTGAGCCAGCACTAGTCTCTATCCAAACGCCAGGTAGAGTACCTGCTGTAGTAGCGCAGGTAGGGCATGAAATTATCTGCCCGCGAGTACCGTCAGTGGTACCAAGTTCAAACCAATCGCCGGTTACTTGGAACTTTCCAATTCTAGGTACAGTAATAGTCGCGGTATCTGCTCCTCTTACCTCTATCCACCCTACTACATCAGCACCTGTGGCAGATGCTCCGATTCCTGTTAAAGCACCGGAAGTAAAGTTTCCACCAGTTTTATTCTTTACTTTTATATATCCAGTAGCAGGCATTGCGGAACCAGCCGTAGTAGGTTCTACTAACCAAGTGGCCCATACACCTAAAAGTACTGCGGTTACAGCACCTTGCGTAATTGTAGTACCAATAGCTGGTACATTGCCGGTACCAGTATTATATGGAATAACTCTTACGTTAGTTCCATCAATTTTAAGAATACCACCGGTACCTGTAAAGGATACAGTATCTAAAGATCCGAAAGCAGTACTATGGTTAGCACATTGATAAGAGTCAGTGTCAATTAATAGTGTGGTGCCATTAGATATAGTATATGTATCTAATGTAGCATTTATGGAACCACCAGATAAGGTGTCCCAGTTGACAGTTCCACCTGTATTGGGGGTAAATGCAGCCATTATCTATCCAATTTAATTGCTAGAATTTCTCCGTTAAAGATTCTTGCATCAATAACGTTCTGTTCTAGAGTGAATAAGTTGTATTCTCTCAGCATTTCCGTTAGTTCTACGAAACTAAACATAGATATTAAGTATAGTACTCTATTAATATCTATAGAACTGAAAACTTCATTTGGTACTTGTACCCAATCATTTGGAATAATAAATAGAAACTCGCCCATATTACACCATCCTATTCTTAGCTTGTATACCAGCTGAAATCATCTCTTGAACCAAAGAATCTGGTGCATTACGTAAAACTAACTTTATTTTTAATTGTTCATCATCTTCATAGTTAATATGAAAACGTATTACATCAACTATTTCTGTACCATTCCAATAGCATTTGGCAATATCACCAGAAGCTACTAGAGTGAAGTTACCTTGTACGATATTCATACTGACCTCAACTATAAATTAGGGAAGCTCTATTATCCCAGATTTTATCAAAATTAGCAGTACCGCCAGCCCATGTCTCAGACACGTCACCATCTACTGCTAATGTAATCTTTCTGATTCGCCATCCTGATGAGGAAGTAGTGGTACCTACTTCCGCTTCTCCGCGGTATATCACAGTTTCGGAAGCGAAATCAGTTTGTTTTGCGTAAGCCATTTGTTCCTCACTGATACCTGGAGGGCCGGCTGGGCCGGGGGCCCCGGCTGCCACAGTTTGGGTACTTTCTACCTCAACTACAACCGTATAAATTTCTCGGTTGGTTATACTGCCACCGGCCTCACCAGTAACAATAGAGTCAGTCTTAGTAGATTCTATAACAATAGGCTCTTGCTTTGAACCTACTACTGCTTCCATTATCTAGTTACCTCTTTTACAAGAGTTATAGTTCCATTAGCTAAAGGAGTTACTACGCCCAACGAAGATACCATTTCTAGGCTATACACGGCGCTACTAAAGGTTAGCAGCGCTGTATCTGTAGCGGAGATAAATATCGTAATAGTATAGTCTGTAGTATTAATAACTATACCACCATTTTCTGTAGTTAGTTCTTTAAGCGTAGTAGTTGAGTCTACCTTTTCACGAAGGTGCATTCTTGCAGTAAAACCAGTTAAACTAACTGGTTCGTTGTACTCAACAACGCCACCACTAGTATATGCTGTATACCCTATGGAATTAATATCATTGAACTCTAGAGTATCTACATCTAATTTAGTGGCTATTTTATAGGTATCTGAAGAATTAATCTCCTTCATACCACCAGCATTAGTAACCTTTACTCTCCATCCGTTAGGCACGCCATGTCCTACAGATGTGACTACACAGGGAGCCGCTTGGGTTATCCCTGTGATAGCTTTATATATTTTCTTACTAGATTCCCAACGCAGCACCTCGCTGAAGGTACTGCCTTGATAGCATTTGAAGTTAATCTTAGCAGGTGCTGCCATAAGGAAATTCCTTTAAAAATTTGCAGGTACTATTTTATTTTTCCCATTATACCATATAGGGTACCGCATGTCAATGATGAATTTTATTCTTTCCTATGTGGACAATTTAAGCAGCGCTGCTCACAATCTCTAAGCTCCGCGACTAGCTCTTTCTTATCTTTTACCAGAATAGAAAGTTGTTCTCGTACCAAACTTAGTTGTTGCTGAACATTAGAAAGCTTTATCATCAGTTCTACTCTTTCACGTTGTAGTTCTTCTGTTAAGGCTTTTAACATATCGCGCTCAACCTTCCACATATTTAGAATATCTACTTCCGCGCCACTTCTAGCAGCATCTCTAGAAGTGGAGGCTATAATCTTCCTAATAAATAATGCAATGATTACTACTAGGCCAGTGCCTCCAGTAGTCAATAGCGTACCACTTAAAATTGAATCCCAAGGCATATTATACATCCTCATCAGAATAGTGTCTAACTAGCAACCATGCTGATGCTAGAGAAATCCAAATTTCTGGCCCCAAAGTAACTGGTAGTAATCCATATTCATAGACCGAAATAATAAACATAGATAAAGTTGTACTAGTCCATAATGTACAACCTAATATAGCATCTGCCCATAAAGTTATTCTTGGAGTTTTTCCACATATTAAAGACCACAGCATAACTAAACCTTGGACTATAAAAGCGGCTGCCCAAGCAATTTGTGGAAGTAATTTAAACATTATTGAGAATGTAGGATCTTCAGTAGGTAAAAGCATTAGAAGACCCCAAGTTATAGCACTCATTCCCAACATAAATCTAACTGCAAACATATCTGTTTTCCACATTATAATATGCATTCGGATTCTAATATTTCTCCAAGAGCGGTTTTCTGCTCTTCTCTCCATTATGGCTCCAATAGAACTAGTGGTGAATGATCCATGGCCGCGGCTACTACTGCTGAAGGTGTATCCTTTAATGGGAATAAAGGTACTTTATCTTTCAGCCAAAGAGCGTGCACTAATTCAGCACATTGCCAGGCATCATTCTCTAGATTATTGTCTGAGAGGAAGGCTTTTACTGCTTCTGTTTGAGAGTATTTAGCCTTACCTACTAAAGATAAAGCAAAACGCTCAGTTTCTACACTCCAAGGGGCACTTACAGAAACCCAATATGCAGGAAGTAAGTTACTTAGAGGTACTATACGTATATAAGGAGTTACTGATTCTATAACAAATAGTCTATCTCCATATTCCCAGGCTACTCCGACATGAGCAAATTCAGACTGAGTGAAAACTCTTACCATCTGAATCTTAAAATCATGCCAGGATCCCCAACCTCTATGCGTCCAAGCCAATAAGTCTCCTGACTTGATCTTGTTCCTATAATCTAAATATTTCATAATGTAGGCCATCCTGTCAACCAATCGTAAATGATAATATCAGATACGGTTGTTTTACTTATTATAGCATCACAATGACGCCCTCTAGTGCCGTCTATCGCAGCCTCTGCTGCGATGAAAGGCACGGCTTGAGCCATTACTTTACTTACGTGATCTACTTCTGTAATACCACGAACCATCGCAATTGCATGGTTATATGAATTGGGAGTACTTGGTAGGCCTAAGGCGGATTGTATAGCTGGAAGGATTGGTGCAAATGGTGAAGATTGAGCACCCGATACTGCCATAGCATCTAACAGTTTAATTGCCCAAGATACCATCTCACCCGCACTGCGTCCTGCAATAATTTTGTTCCTAAGAGATGCTGCGAACATATTTATTTCATCACATTTCTTAGTCTTTGCAGTTGCTAAGTCTTCCATGCCTACAGAATCTTTTGGAAGAATTACTCCTCCAGCAGTTAGCCATTTCTGATATTCTGCCCAACCTGGAGTACCTGGTAACACTACGGTTCTATCCGTTAGGTTGAATACTCCACGATCTAATAGTTGATACTGACTCATTTATCGCTCCATCCCATTAAAGGATTTGGACTAAAAACATATGGAATTTTTACTAGCGTTATTAATAGTATTTTTATCATGGAGCGTTCCAATAAACTATGCAGATACCGGCGGAGCCATTACCTCCTGCCGCACCCCATCTATATGGTGCAGTTGTTCCTATACCACCCCCTCCACCAGCTCCACCAGACCCATAAGAAGCACCAGAAGTTCCAGCTACTGCATTAACGCTTGCTTGGGCACCATTTCCACCATTTCCACCAGAAGCAGCTGATCCGGTTAGAGAAAAGCCTGCTCCGCCGCCGCCGCCACCTCCGCCCCCCGGAGATCCTGGAGCTCCGCCAGGACTACCTCCCGAGGCGTACCTACCAAATATATACATAGAAGTTGCGGCGGCTCCGGAGGCTGTAGCCCCTGCACCTCCATCATATCCATTTGCTCCAGTTAAGTTAGAGACTCCTTGACTGGACCCACTGGATCCTCGGGTACCTCCACTACCGTGAGTTCCAGACCCTGAGTTATACCCACCAGTTCCTGCAGCCCCCCCAAGAGCCACAAAATCACCAAAATAGGTAGCTCCTCCAGCAGTACCAGTAATAGCTTGATTATTGGTATTTACATTACTACTAGTTGCTGCCCCTGCTCCTGCAGTACCTATTGTTACTGATACATTACCAGATACTGGTACTTCTATAAATACTGGTACTCCTCCAGATCCACCCCCTCCCCCACCTCCACCGTAGGAAGCCGCAGTTCCATTACCTCCAGATCCACCTCCTCCACCACCACCAATCATTAGTACCCTTACAGATGTAACTCCAGTAGGGCAGGTCCAAGTACCACTAGTTGTAAATGCTTGGGATTTGGTTTTTCCTCCAGTTACGGACAATGACTGATCTATACGTCCGGAAATAGTAGATGTAAAGTTAGCTGCTAATGTATCCAGTTTGGCAGCCCAAGTAGAAGAAAGTCTATCATTAAGAGTTTTAAGTTTACCAGGTATTCCATTTAAAAACGCTAACATATATTATTCTCCTTATTATGGTACGTTAGTCCAAACTGTTTGAGTACAGTTCCAATTAGCGTCAAAAGTATTAGTTTCAGTACCTATTCGATACCAAGTACCTGCTACATAACCTAAGCTAGCATCAGTAGTACCGGCGTAGAACCAGTATTCTGCGACTACACAGTTTACGTTAGCATCCCAGCCATATAGACACATTAATTTATCAGTACCCTTAGCATATTTAATAGATACTGGAATAGACACATCTGCTGAAGAGGCTGTCATAGCAACGGAGGCTACAGTAGTATGTGTGGTATCTATCTGATAAGTGCCTGTTCCAAAGTTAGAGCCACTCAACTGTTTTACAATCTTTGTACCAGCAGTTACACCCGTGCCGGCAATAACCATACCAGAATAAGCAGTGGTAGGTGCATAGCATATTTGCCCTTGGGATACTGCCGATACTGTTAATGTGGTACCACTAATACTACCAGTAAAACTGGAATCAGTTATTACATAATCCCATCCCGGGAAAGTGCCAAATACCGCCCCATCTTTTATAGCTTGTAAGTTTTTTCTTACATTTGTTATTACATCAGTACCATTATTAGAAGTGCTGGGTAAGGTACCGTCATAAGTATTATACGCCATTTATTAAATACCTTTCCAAGAGTACATAAAGTCGGATGCTATCTTAGTATTACTAGCATCTAGTACATATACGTCGAATGAGTTTGCCTGGTTCATTCCATAATTAACCCAACGGGCAGAAGAAGCAGAGTCAAGAGTTGATAATGTTGACTGTCCAGTGTTATAAATTACTTGTCTAGTAGTGCCTGCTCCATCAGTTATTCGCACGTTCTTAATAAGTATCTTATACTCGCCTTCTGAACCTACGTCATTACTTGTGGAAGCAGCATGGTTAACTACATTAAACCATGAAACAGATTTACCAACTGCCCCCGCACCAAGGGCATAACTTCTAGAAGTCCATGTATCGGATACAGCTAATGCTTGATAGCAAGTAGCTATCGATCTCTGATAAGTAGTATCAGAGTACTTAATATCTAACCCTACTATAGGTGTAACTGGTGCTTGTATTACCATGATATCAAACTCTAAATAATCTCCGGAAAGAATAGTTCTAGAAGCATTTGACATCTTCCAGAATATATACTCATCCCCAGTAGCTGTAGCTGTTAATTCTGAATCAAATTGTAGTACACCCACAGTGTCAGTAGAGTTTTGGAAACCGTTTACTCTTATATTATCTGCTATACCAGTTCTTACTGTAGTACCTAATGGAGTTATAGTTAAACTCTTTACAGAAACATACTTATTCTCTAGGACTATATTCTTAGATCCACTAGTTAGAGAGATATCGGAACCTGTTTCATCTCTAGGCACCGCGTCTAATCTAATACGCTGGGTAGGTAAAGTAAGCTTTAGAGTGCCACCGGTTGTAGTATGCTTTAGCCTCATGAACCTAGTATTAACTTTATGAGAGGCCCCTACAGGGTATATGTACGCCGTATCATCATTAGAAAATCCTACAGATTGCTCATGTGTTCCAGTAATATCTTCAGCGGTGGTAGTCACAGTAAATTGACCTCCAACTATTAGTCCAAAGTCATACTGTTCACTTATAGCTGTACTTACCATTGCAGTACCATGATATGAAGCAATAGGATTAGTATATGTACTCATTGCGTTAGTAAACTTAGTGGCAAAGGGCACATTGTCCTCAGTAGCTATATATAAGTTTGAATCACCCATACCTAGGCTATATGCTTGCATATTAGTAAGTGTGGCTGGAACTAGTTTTGTAGCTGTAGAATCTACATACTCAAAATCTTTAGCATCTACGAAGAATGAAGAGGCATCTGAAGTAACTGTTACTGTACAAGTTGCTGCGTTCGCACTATATAATCCCACTGAGTCAATAGCCTTAACCCCAAACACCCAAGTTCCAACAGGTATTAGATCACTATCAAGTGTTAATGAATCAGTGATATTTACATCCTTGGCTAGTACTGATTCCCAACTTGATGCTACTGGCCAATACTTTACATGGTACTTCCAAGTATCTATATCTGGAGCTTCACTCCAAGATAAATAAACTCTGCCCCCCGCTTCAAAACCCGTTACTTGTGGAACATTCTGCGGAGGAGCGAACTTACCTTGTATTTGTAAATCTGCTGATTGTACATAACTACTATATATATCAGCAATACTTACTACATACAATTTAATATAGTAAGTATTTAGTTCAATTATATTTAAGTATTCATATGTACTAGTATTCTTATTTATTATCTTCGTCTCTACTTTAGTACCGTCGGTTTTATTCCATAGTTCTACTACGTAATAGCTCAAAAAACTATAATTAACTGGAGTCCAACTAGCTTTTAGTAAACTAGCCCAGGTTCCATTCTGCTTCTGATATAATACTTCCGATAAAGTAGGAGTATTCGGATCAGGAGGTTCAGATGGGCTAAACAATCCTGTATCTGCCCAAGTAGGGGCAGTCTCTACGGAGTTGCTGTAAACTGCTTCGTCATATTCGTTTAAAGTCAGCTTATATTTACCGTATTCTCCAGAAATACCCAACACTCTCATGAGTTTAGCATTACCATACTGGTCAGATATGCCAATAGGGTGCTTAACACCTACCACATCACCAATATCTAACGACAAGCCTTCATCGAATACTTCTAGACTGAAACTAAGGTCACATAGGGTTAGCTTGTTTAAACGCTCTACTGCTTCTCTATACGCTTGTGAATACCTATTGATACCAGGCAAGCTTATAGAGCTTTCCTTTCTAGCTATTTGTAACGCTAGCGCGGCCGTATTTTCTACGTATGCGGGGGCATCCTTATAAGGTACTACAGATGTATCTGTATAGTTCACTATCATTACATTAGGTAGGTCCCTAGTACCTCTTTTCTTTATATCCGAGATACTTAAAATATTACCTAAAGAATGATCAAAGGTGTATGAGCTGGCGGTAGGTTTATCTGCTACTAATTTGATAGTATCCCCACTGCGTACTACCCAGCAAGAGGCATATGTGCGTAGAGTATCTATCCATTGCGATACTGTTTGTATTTTGTCTAAATAAAGATTAAGTGTTCTTCGCTTTTCTCCACCAACTAGCTCGTCATTAAAATCGGCTACAGTAGAGACGCTGCTCCAATCAATAGCTAATCCTGCGCCGAAAGTGGAATTATTTATAAAGCTGGCTAAACAAAGTGCTGGATTATCGCTCCAAGCAGTTGTAGTACTTCTTGGATCATAGACTTTCTGCCCTTTAATAAGTACATTTAGTCTTGGAAATCCGGAAGATATACCAGCAGGTACATGGAACACAGAGTAAGCATATCCATTTAGTGTATCGCTGTACCCACCAACAGAAGGGCTCTGTGCTAGAAATGCGTCGTATAGTAGGGAGTCCCTAATCTGTGATGCAGTGCCTTTATAATGTCTACCAATGATTCCATTAGCATAAGTAACTTCCACTGCTGATCCGGAAGTAGTAGAACTAGAGGCCGTAGTTTCTACGTCATCCAACCACAGCTCCTGAATTCCCTCTATCTCACCATGACCCCAAACTGCAAGTATTACTAACTTGCTTTGGTAGTTTAGTACATAAGCCACTCTTGGACCTATACGAGGTTGTCCATAGATAATTGGTATAGGCTCATTTTGAGCAGCAACAGTTAACTGAGTATCTTTAGCAGAGCTAGCGGATTCATTTATTGTATCCCTAGGAGCTACTGGTGATGCCCAGTTAACAGGAGGCAAGTATTTTAACTTACTAGAACCTGTTAGATCTCCATATGTAGTTCCCATGGTTAAATTATACCTCCGCTAAATTTACTGTGGCGGTATAGAATGTACCACCAATAAGACTAAACTCTGGGACTGCTGTGAACATACACAAATGTGTGGAACTATCCATATTCCATACAAAATTAAATTCTCGCATTCTTTGATTAGTATAAAATGCCTCTAACTGTAGTTTTTGAGTTATAGTTAGTGTATGAACTACAATAAACTCTGCCACTGGTTCATCAAAGAAAGAGCGCAACTTTAATAGACCATTAGTTGCGCGCTCTTTCTGTATATCATCAACTAGTATTTTCCTGGAGCTAATATCTTGGCCAAATGTAGGATAAGCACTACCATACATACTAGCAGGATAACCAGTAATATTATAGGTACCTACATTTGTTAATAACGCATAGTTCATATATTACCCCAATACAAATGTTTCTGCTCCCCAAGGTATTCTCAGTCCCTTTGGTTGAATAAAGTTAAATCCAAAAACCTTACTAATTCTATGCCTTGGTGCATAAAGTAGTTTAGTATTTGCAGAAGATAGCGTAACTGATACATCCATTGCAGATATGGAAACACTATCTCCCACTCCATCAAATACTAATATTGCATCATCTATTGCTAGATCACTTAAAGTATCTACGTTATCGTGGTAGAAAGCCCATACTTTAATAGGTCTATCAGTAAACCCATAAGAAGCATCTAATGCATATGAGACGAATACATCAGGGTATAAAGGATCCGCACCAAATATTATCTGGCCAGAATTATTTGCATTAGTATCTTGGGAGATACCCGTAACTTTAATTCTACCTTTAGCCCAACTGTATCCATTCCACATTAAAGTACCAATAGTGGAATACCTAGCATATATTGTGGATCCCATACTACCTGCTCCTACGAAAGCTACTTCTACAAGATAACCGGGGCGATTTTTAGTTCGCCCCATTACCTCAGTGATATTATCACTAATTGTTTTCATTATCCAATACCTACCTCAGCAGTAGCTGGTGTATCAACATTAACATCAACATCCACGCGAACCGGTGTTTTGGCGGCTGCAACTAAAGTTGTAGCTAGTGTTTGTAGAGTACTAATAACCTGTTCTAGTAATAAGGTATTATCAGCTAGATTATTAATTGCCTGTGCGGCTTGAGTTTGTGCTTCAGCTTGTTTGGCTGCTACATCACTTATTTGTCCACCCTTTTCATTTATATCTGCCTGTACCTCTGAAGGAGTTAAGGCGAGATTGGCCGGAGTATTTTGTAATGCGGCTGTAAATCTATCCATTGATACTTGGTTTAGATTGTTTATAACCTCTATAGCTTCTGGAGATAGCGTAATACCAGATTCTACCATATCTTCCATCAGCTGCTTAACACCAGTACTATCTTCCAAAGCTGTTTTTACTGCAATATCTGCCGCAGTTTGGGTAGCAGAATCGGTAGCATCACTAATGGTCATTGGTAGATTATTAATTGCGGTATTTAGAGCATTAACTTCATCCATAAAAATATAGCTTGCAGCATCACTTTGCGCTTTATCGGTAGTTTTTGTGAAGTATTTATCGAGAACCGCTGTTGGATCAGCTTGCAGAATTGCTTCTACTATTGCCGCTGTTGAATTTTGTATTGCATCAACAGTATGTACCCCATCTGGGCTCATTTCTGTTAAAGTCTCAATACCGCGCTCTTGTATATAAGTATCTATTTTATCTAACTTATTTTGATACTCAGGCAATGCTGTTTTCTTTTGCTCGTCCGTTAGTAGACCCCAAGCGGTATTAACTTGATCTAGTAGCTTATTTACCATGGTTGCGGAATCCGCAAAATCCATAGCATAAGTTCCATCAGTATTTTTTTCAGTTAATTTAGTCCAGTAAATATTAGCTTTAGCATCTAACATAGCGTATTTGCCGGGATTGTCTTTAGTATCATATTCCATACTAAACTTCATATCAGCGATACGATTATGTATTTCTGCCACAGTATTTATTACATCTTCCATGGCTGACGCTACGGCGTCAAATGCTGGTGCTATAGTTAATAGACTGTTGAATAGATCTGTACCAGCTTCCCCTGTGGTGGCAAAGCTACTACCTAGGGTTTGCATCATAGTAGCAAATTCTTTCCTAGTCTGTGGAATTTTTAAATTAAGTTCTGGGAACTGTTTATTTAGTGTATCTATTTGTTTTCCTAGACCAGGCAGCCCATCTCCTCTATCACTAGACATATCGGCAAATGCACTTCTTACGGAAGTAAGTACTGGCTGTAGTTTTTGTGCATCCGTTAGAAAATTCTCTGTGAAGAAATCCATCTTTTCAGTAAAAGATTCAATACCTCCTGCTCCGTCTATTAGACGCTGGCGTAGTTTAATTAATCTGAAGGCGTAATCTTCGTGCGCAGTACCTGTTTCATGCATAGCTATATTTAGATCAAGCTCTGTAGCTTTTCTTTCTTTTAACAACTCTAAGTATCTTGTACCATATCCTTCATTAATCGTTTTTGTCCAGTCTTGTGCTGGTATCATAGAGTCCGGTATCCCAGCCATACTCATATGTAGTACGTTTTTGCCGGTGGCTGTAAACTCTTCCCAGTAAGTTTTCCAAGCGTCTGATTTCTGTATTGCATCTCTTTCAGCTTGGGTTATTGGGGAAGTATTAGGAGCTATATAAGTATCTAGCCCAGTATTTGCCCTTATTTTTTCCCTGTCTCTTAATATATAGTCATCTAATAGCTTGCTTTTTATAGGGGATAATTGGTTATCGATATCATCTAGTTTTTGCTTATCTGATGTTACTCTGCTTATGTCTACAACTCCCGCTGTAAAACCTTTAAGCATCATTTCCGCTACTGTAGGGAATGTCATTCCAGCTTGTTTAAAAGCTAGTTCAACTGTTCTAGCATCGGAAGCTAAGCGTATAAAGGTCTCTCCTAATCCCTCTCCAATTTTTTGAAACTCTACTAGGTAGGGTAGGGCAGTATCTATCATAACATCAAATATTTTACTAAATACACTGCTAACTGCTTCTTTTAGATCATCTCCTGTTAAACCTTTTAAGGATATTTTACCTTGCTCTATTACTTTACTTATGTCTAAAGCTCCTAGAGTTTTAAACATAGACTCCAAAGTACTATTAGTTTGATCTCCGAAGAGATCTAATTGCTTTACACCCTCCCTAATAGTATCGAACATACCTTTAAATATACCACTAATATCCTTACTTATGTTTTTATCTTTAATAGTTCTTATATTGGTACTAATTTCTGTATGAGTATCGGAACTAGCACCTATACCAAAGAATCCACCATCAGATTCAGTAATAGTTTTAGCTACTACTTCGTACTGTTGTAAGATACCTTTCATATCTATAAACTCTTGTATAGTGCCTATTAGTTGCAAACCTGTATCTACTATGTCAGTCTGGGTACTTGTGGAACTGCCAAATAACCAAGAAATACCAGAAGATTCGTTTACTGTACCTGTTTGCGTACCGAAGGCGGAAGTAATACCTGTAATACCATTTAGTTTGATTAAAGCATCGGTTAAATTGCTAGTATTTCTATCAATATTTTTTAACTGTGTTAACATAGCTTGGGTATAATCCAACATTTCAAAACTATGTTCTGAAAGTATTTCTATACCATTACTAATAGTTTTCGATTTTGCAGAAGGATCTCCTAATACTGTACCAGATCCTTGTTTTTCCTGTATATAGTCGGAAGTCATGTTTTCTGGTATTTGTGGAGCTCCTCCTGCACCACCTCCGCCACCGAAACCCAATCCACTCATAACAGCCAACATCATAGCTACAGGTATGAATGCGTACCATCCAAGTTGGGCAAACATTCTTGCTGCTCCTGCCATAACTCCAGAACTAGCCTTTATACTATCAGTAGTTACCGCGGATTGCGTAGTAATAAGATCGTTTGTTACAGCGCTCTTAGTATTTACAAGGCCTTGTACGAATTCAGCAACCATTATACCCATTCTTAGAGCATGGACGGCTTTTTCTATACCCTCCATTATCTTATAGCCTTTCGAGCGCTCATTCATCATACCCTTAAACGCTCCGGCCATATCACCCACGCCTTCTAGATAGTTTTTAGTACTTTCTGAATCTAGTTTTTTCTGATTGTTAGCAAAACTCTTCTGTATATTAATAGCATTCTGGGTCATTTTTTCGTAGGTCTTTAGACCATTTACCAATCCCGCACCTACATTTCCAAAAGCTTTTTGAGCGGAAGCACCCATAGAATCTAGATTGGTTAATAACCTACTCCTTCTTTCTAGTTCTAAATTAGCCCTTTCATCCGCCTCTATACCTTGTTGTTTGTACATAATAGACTGTTGTAAGGCTGATAATTCTTCATTCTGTTTCTCTAATATACTGTCTCTCAACGAGTTTTCTGTCTCTAGAGCTTTTTCTCTTATGTTATTTAATTGCTCCATTACCATTGCCTTACTACTCTCTGGCAGAGTAGAGGCCATAGCTTCGGCCATTAATAAAGTAATACTTAGCTGTTCCTTTTTAATATCTAGATTTGCTAGTTCTAATTTATGAGAGGCATTTAATAAATCTTTTTGCAGCTCATAATCAGCCATCAATTTATTAGAGTCAATAGTAGCTTTCTCTGTAATATAATCTTCTGGAGTAATCTCGTTTAAAGATTTTCTATTTTCTAAGTGCTTACCTGCTAAATCCGCTTTTGCGTCCTGCACGGATTTTCTGGCTTTAGCTATACTATTAACTATGTCTAATTCTTCCTTTAAGACATTTAATTCTTGCTGCTTAATAACTAACGCCGCTTTATTAGCAGTTATTGTTGACTCAATTGATAAAGCCGATTTCTTCTCTATTTCCTCTGATATATTCTTACTTATATTTTTTAGAGATTGTTCCTTGACTAAGCTTGATAAGGACTTATCATCCTGTATTAGTCTAGCCTGGCCTGATAATCTATCAATATTTGCTTGAATATTCTTTTCTTTACTTATAGAAATTTCTTTATCTAAAGAAGCTTGTAACTGGGCAGTTTGCACAGCATATGCTGGTCCTAATTGTGCGATATCGTTAACTAACCCTTTTACTAGTTGTGACCTCTCAATTACTTTATCATTGAGAGCCTTTTCTTCGTTATATTTCTCATCTAGTCTCTTAAAATCTCTGGTGGCGAAAGCTTTTTGTAAAGAGGCACTTAATTCCGCTACTTTAATGGCTGCCCCCTGTATAACTTGATGGGCCCCCATTAATCTACTCTGTACACCTGCGGCGGAAGCATCGGTACTTGCCATAACTGTACTTAATTCTTTAAATATTGCGGAAATACTCTTTATACCATTCAGTGTATTATATGCTTTATCTACGCTAGTTTGTGACTGTATTAATGATTCGCGTTTGATACTATATACTGCAGTAGCCTGCTTATCGGAAGCATCGGGCTTGGTAGCTTCTAATGTAGCTAAATCTCTACTTATAGTATCCTTTTCTATAACCAGCTTTAGCTTTTCATTAGATAATATTAGTTGCGCTTGAGACTCTAGCATTCGTTGTTGTAGTGCTATATCTTTAGCTGCTAGGTTCGCCTCTACATCCGCATTGCCAGAAACCCCCGCATTTTTAGATACTAAACCAAATATGTGTTGTTGTGTGGCTATGTTTGATCTTGCGACTGCTGCATCATAAGCTTTTCCAAACTCTTGAGCCCCCTTGGCAAACACATCCGACATATCCTTTGATAACTCTTTATTTAATGTTTCTTCTTCTATAAATAATTTTCTTTGTTTTTCTTCATAGTCCGCCAAAGATGCTCTTTGGTTACTTTCCTGAGCTCGCAACTTATCGAGCTCAACTCTAGAATACGGAGTATCTAGAAATTTCATAGTATCTTGTGATGCTTGGTTATCCTTTATAGCTTTTTTAATACTTTCTATAGATCCAGTAATATGAATTGACTTGTTAGATATATCTACAAGTCTATCTCTATATTTAGTAATTAATAAAGTTGCATGTTCCAATGGTAAGGTTTTTAGTTGGTTAATATCCTGAACCATTGTTGTAAATGCTGCTACCCCTTCCGATGCAGACTTAGACGCATTACGAATAGCATTACCTATACTCATCCAATTCATAGCATTTTTAGATAATGCATCGTTTGGAATCATAGAATTGTACATATTCTCTCTATCTTTAGCAGCATTTTTAAATACCTCTTGTAATGCTGATAAGGAGGAGGCGGCATTATTTGCATCCTGATTTAATTTAGAAAAGGCACCACCTAGTTCTAATAGTTTCTCTTTTAATTCTGGTGTGAAGAATGCGTCTTTTTTGAGCTTTTCTAATGCTTTTGAAATACCGGTCTCGGTTAGGTCATCTCCACCTAATAGTTCTTTTAACTTGCCTTTTAACTCTTCCTTGGCAGGACCATTAGCAGCTACTTCCACCCCCTTAGATAAGGCTTTGGAGAAGGACTCAATAGTCTTTGATTGTAGATCCCCTCCCCAAATTCTCTTAAAATTATCTATGGTTTTTACCCAAACACCGGAGGATTTGGCTACAGCTTCAAAGGAGATTACTTGTTCCTTTAGGCTGTCGTTAACCTCATTCATAGCATTAGCGCGAGCTTGAAATGACTCCGCATTTAATGCCTCTAATCCTACTTTACTATTTAAAGTACTTAGAGTTCTAGAAGCGTTATCGGCCGATACATTAGTTCTCTTTAAAGCCTCTGAAAACTTATCTAGTTCCTTTTCATTAGTGGTTAATAGAGTATCTAACGTAGTGAACACTGCGATTGCTATACCAACTACCATGAATACATTGGAAAAGGCATATGCTATATTTGTGATACCTGTGGCAAGTATTCTTATACCTCCAGAGGCTAGTGCTGTGGCCTTACTTAATCCGGTGAGCTTAGCGGCGGCCCCATCTAACTTATTACCAACATCATCAAACCTAGAACCGTTTATTTCTTGATTTAATCTTTTCCAAGCATCTGCCATACCCATAACTTGAGTGTTATAACCTACGTTGGCAAGTACTTGTGCTCTAGCAGCTTTTTGCTCTAGCATTGCTGCCCTTTTTACCATCCCTTGTTCTTCTTTAGTTCCTTTGGATTGTTCTAATTTAGTGTGTTGCTTTTCTAATTCTGCTGTGGTTGCTTTCTGTACTGCTAAAGTATCTATGGCCAATTTATGCGCTTCTTCCATAGATTTTTTCTTGTCCATTAATACTTGTACTTCTTTTGCAGCTATATTTCTTTGTGCAGCTGTTAAGTTCTGGTCAGAGGCGGCAACTTTAGCAGCCTCTAGTTCATTAGAGAACCTGGTAGCTAGAGCTTGATATTTAGGTATCTCTTTTTCTAGATTGAATGTATCGCTGAAAGCTGTCTTTACGAGCCTAGATTTATTCCCCAATGCTTCGCCTAGTACTGTTTGTAATTCTGCTACACCCTTCGATACTTGGGCCTTCATTGGTCCAACAATAGACTCTACTCTACTAAGGTCCCTATTTATAGCAAAGGTCTCATGCATTTCCTTTGCGGCTTTAGCAGCTTTCGCTGCTTCTACTGCCGACTTTACTAAACCCTCTCTCCAGGCTCCTATTGCTGGGATTGCTCTATTTAATAACATCATTGACAGCCCACCAATTACTGCACTAAGTGCTGTTGGGCTTTCTGCTAAAAGTTTTGCTACAGGTCCTAGAACTTTATTTAAAAGTTCTCCTCCAGATATAGCTAAATTACTAAAACTCGCTAGCAATTTAGAATATGGATTAGCATCTAGATTTATACTATTAAACTTCTTTTCACCTTCTGCTAGTACTGCTGTGGCGAAGGCCTGACGTTTTTCAAAGTCAGTAAGACTTATAACAGTTTTACCAAGAGATCTAGCGTAATCTTGGGCGGCTCTGTCTACTCTGGTCATAATGCCAAGTTCGTCCAGTAGTTCTGGCTCTATCTTTACAATACCTCTTGATAGTCTAGATAGCGCATCCGACATATCTCTACCTAGGGCTTGCGAGGCATTTTTAGCTACTATAGCCATACGCTCTATCTGTCTGCTTGTCATTCCACCGGCTGTAGCTTGGGCAGTAGCTTGCATAGCGTCTTTTAAAGATATTGCTCCATCAGTTAATTTCGTTATATTTTGGGCTACAGAGCCTAGCGCGCGTCCAGAGGCAGCACCAAGTTGGTCTAGTCCTTTAATCATATTAGTAGTATCTGCAGCTTTTGAAAGAGCTGTAAATGCTGCGGAAACTGCGAACAGGTTAGCTGCAAAGGTTGCATAGACGTGAACAAGCCCGCCTAAGCCTTGAGCTTGGCGTGAAAAATCTCTTCCTTCAGCACCTGTAGAGCCACCAATACCCCTGGCAGTTCTATAAGAAGTCATATCATCGTCCTGGGCTTGGCTCATAGCCCCGCTTGGACGAGCTGCTGCTTTTAAAGCAGCTGACGTTTGTGATGCTGTACGTTGAACTTTTTGTAACTCTGTATTTAGCGTTTTTGCATTATTAGTAGCTTGGGCTGTGGAACCATTGTCTGTTACCAGCACATCTACTTTAATAGTTTCACCCATATTATACCTCGTAAGTATGCGTACTATCTCGATTATTGGTCAATTATACCACTATAGGTACCTTATGTCAATGATAAATTTTTTTGTGGATAATAAAAAAGGCCACCAATTACTTGGTAGCCTTTTTCTTGTTACTATTGACTAATTTGCTTCGCTGATAGTCAATTATTTTAATAATTAGCAGGCAAGTTTTTTGGTCCTCTACTGCCATTATGTTCATTATATCTTGAATACCGCTATACACTTTTCCCATATAGAGGCCATTCATGGTATCCCAACTATCTTGAAGCATTCCATACACAGAAAAAGCCTCTTGTACTTCATCGTACATATCCTCTAATTCTACTGGTATGTCTGCCTCTACAAGCTCGTTACCAAGCATCTCGCACATTTCAAAGTACTGAGCCTTGGTCATTCCTACACTAGTATTTTGGTAATAGGATTTTACTTGCTTGCTGATTTGGTCCCACTGGCTTGCTGAAAATTTGCTAGGTCAGTTACAGTCTCGCTAACAAATGAATCAAAAATGCTGCTGGCCTTCATTAAATAAAGTGCATTATCTGGTGAGAACTCTAGCTCGTCGTCCGGATTTTGACCAGTAATATCAACGGGGGCTAGTTGTTCTAGATATGAGAACTTAAGACCTTTCCAGCCTTTGATGGTAGAGTCTACGTATAGCTGAAGAAATAGCTCATCGTTTAACTCTTCTACGGCTTGGCGGTTCTTATAGGTAGTCTTAGTAGCCTTCTTTCTAATTTTTAGGAGTTCCTCTCTAGATAAGAAACTAAGACTTACTAGGAAATCACGGAAACCGGGAACTTCAACTTCAGTACTCTTAGAGGGAACTAGTAGGCTTTTTAAACTTACGCTTGTCATAATTATTATACCTTTTTAGGAAGAAAAAGAGGGAGGGGAGATCAATACCCCCCCTGTGAAACCTCAGATTATACAGCTGAGTAGTAACGAATCATGATATCGTTAGTATTTTCGATATCATAAGTATTACCTGTAGTAGTTGCATTGGTACCTTGCGCAGTAAATGAAATAGTAGTAGATACTACGTCCGCTATATCTACGGTAGGTATACCGATCATACATCCTGTCATATCTAGTTCTATCTTAGTAGTATTGCTGGCTCCACCTACTTCTACTTGAAGATTGAACTTAGTACTAGATGCATTTGTAGATGCTAATAGGTCTTTCAGTAGGGTCGAAGTATCCCAAGGAGTACCGGATGCACCTGTACGTAGATATGCATTTAGGCTTCCAGAGACAGCACGAGTACCAGTGAAATAACCAATAGGAACGTTCACAGTACCAATGTTAGCAGGAGTAACGTAGTTAATATTATTAGCAATACTAATCGATCCACCTGTTAGAACCACACTGTATGCTGTACCACTAATACCGTCAATATTGCTGGTAAGGGTAGTAGTAGATAGTTTATTAGTAATATATCCTGCATTAACATTCTTACCCTTAGCAGTACCAGTTATGGAACCACTAAATACTGGATCAGTAGCAGCAGACATAGTAGGTGCTGCGGTAAGTTGATTAAGCTTAGTGCCCTTAGCAGTCCAAGCTACTGTTGCAATACCGTCAAGACTGAAGTCAATCTGTGCTTGATCCATTGCGCAGTTGTCAATAGTATAAGCAGCATTATCAACCACGAAAATAAATCCAATCGGTTGTAGCTGATTTTTATTAGAGTGTGCTGAAGAACAGAATGCATATGTGCCTGCACCTGCCGCATTTTCTTGCCATGCTGACTGAGTAAACTTAACTGCAGCAGTTGCAGTAACGTTAGTGATCGGAGCAGTACCCCCACCCATTGGTGCAGTTAGATAATCAACAACTAGTGCTCCTGCTGCTGAAGATACAACTTTTACAGGTGTATTAAAAGCGGCGGCAGATGAACCAGTTAGACCACTAATATTGTAGGTATTGTTAACGGTAAAGCTAGTATTCAGAGTACTACCAGTAAAGGTAACTCTTGGGGAATCAGTAGCTGCACGAGTTAAAGTAGAAGGAGTACCACCTAGGGTGGTAGCTGATACTACAGAACCAGCTTGAGTAGTCCCTTCAATACCTACGTAGCCTAGTAATGCATTCCACAGTGTTCTTTCTTCGGCAGTTACTGCTGAAGCATTAGCATTGGAATATGGGCGTATATAAGTAGAGAAAGTAATATCTACTGGGTTTAGTGCAGTATTAAAAGCCTGCTGACCACGAATAGGAGTATTACCTGCTTCATTAATCTGGATGTTTTGGGTATTAGTGTTTTGAACGAACTTAAATCCGTCAAGAACCTGAATCTCCCACGTATTTAGTGTAGTAAGACCAGTAGTTAATACAACACCAGTAGCAGTATTAACGTTAGTAGTTACAAACACTCTAGAGTTACGAGCTAAATTATAGGCCATATTTTTTCCTTTATATGGTATTATACCTTGCCGCGCATTCTAACTAGATATTTATCTGTATTGATGCTTAGCTAAGTACGGGGTATTGAACTGTAATGTTGATCTCTCCTACACCATAAGGAGCTAGCAAACCTTCATCGGTTACTATTGAATTTATCAATATTTCCGTAGTTTGGGCACCTGGAGTGATTGAATCATACACTAAAATCCTATTTGAATCAATGACCTTCTCTACATCTTCTAGAAGGTTCTCTAATTCTTGTGCGGGGTCTTCATTCTTTACATACAGCTTTAGAGATATATTTAGAAAACCCCACTTAAATGCACTAGGTAAATATTCTCTTGTTTCTGAACCAGTAGACATGTAGATAGAAGGAAAGTCATTCACTTCATCCCAAAACTTCAATTTTGGATATGCATTACCATAAATATTAGTCTTGAACGTTCCAGTACCATCAATAAGCTTTAATTTCTCCACTAGTGCATTGGCAATAGAAGTTCTTACTGACATTAGGGACCTACTGGTGTTGTATTAGTTGTATTAGTTGTAGTTACTGGATTAGCCGCAGTGGTGTACGTACCAGTACCTAGAACGCCGGTACCACTTAAAGTAGAAGTATCGGTAGTAGTTGTAGTGATCTGATAAGTACCCGAACCAAGTACTCCAGTACCACTTAAAGTCTGATTAGCTTGTGGTGCTTGTACAAATTGATATCCATGATTAGCTGCGGTACCTACGCTATTAGATAGGTTAACTGCGGCTTGTCCTACATATTTAATACCTAGTACAGTGCCTGCTACACCTAGTCCTTGGCTAAGTACTCCAGCCCATTGACTAGGCTGTTGCACTGCTTGCTGCACTGGTGCAGCTGCTGGTGCTGGCATAGATACTGTGAACTCTTCTACTCCGCCTAGAGTAATCTGTTGACCCTCTTTTGCTTTGATACGAAGAATTTGAATCTCTTGCTTATGCACAGATACTTGGGCTTCTTGTGCTTTTAGATATGCTTGATAGTTAGGATCTACTTTATTAGAAGCACATCCTACAATTAAAAACATACTGGCTAAAAGAGCTACTATAATTTTCATACTCTTACTGCCCTCATTCTATAATAAACTTATTGGATTTTTTCAAATTATCCTCAGCTTTTAAATACTGTAGGTTAAATTGATTATGTAATCCCGATACTAGTGGATGATTTAAAGGTACTACGTGATCTACATGATGTCCCTCCGGACAATTTCTATAAATCTCTAGTATCCCTTCTTGTCCATAGTTAGTAGATTGTTGCTTTTCTTTCAATCTACTATTGGGCTTGAACTCTTTTACATTAAATAACTCTTCTACACACATACTGACCTCAGTCTATTTTCTACAATGGTAGTTGCTATATCTTTTATACTCTTAGAAATAAGTAGTTTAGGATCTCTAGACCTAGGATACTGTTGTTTACCGCCTTCGGAAAAGGTGGCATAAGGATATTTCATGTACGTATAGAAAGCAGTTAACATTCCTTCTCGAGATTGTGTGATTTTTTCTACTCTCGCTGAACTAGCAAATCTACCAGTCCTATAGTTTAATATCTTTTTATCGGAACCAGTTCCCATATTTTGACGTATTTGTTCATGAAGGGCCTGATTCAGCAACGCCTGTAGACTGGCGAGGGAGAGGAATCTACCTTGTTTATTTCTTAATCTTGTAGTAGATATTTTTGAATTAGCTTTAGGTTTAATATTTATTGGAGAGGTAGACTTATGTGGACTATGTTTCGATAATGAAGATTTTCCATCTTTTAAAGAAGTGAATATAGCTTGGGCTATATCTTCCTTTAAAGTATTGGATCCTTCTACTTCTACAAAATCCTCTAGTATCGCTTTACGTATTTTTCTAAAAACACCGGCCTCTAGTTGTCTACCTATATCTTGATTGTGTTTACTGCTCTGTAAAGTAACTATTACGAATGTGCTACCAATAACCCCTCTACCTATAGCTTTTTTAAGGTTAGTTAGCTGTTCTGGCAGCATATTATGAAAACTTGTGGTTACCGAACCCTGAATGGACTGTAGTTCTTCAATATTTTTATTGAAAAGTTCTAGCACTCTAGGATTAGATACTTTTGAAACTATATCCAATAGTTTGGCTTCTGCAGGGGAAGTTAGTTCTTCTAAATTGGCCTGCGGTATATGCCCCAAGTCAAACTTCTCAAACCTAGTTCTAGGTATGGACTTAATAGTATAGTTTAAGTGAGTTCTGAGAGCCTTATAATTGTCTCCTTCTCCACTAGCAACTAATCCAACTAGGAATCCTGGTATATCTATAAAATACAAAGCTCTATCCGGGGGCACATTATCTAAAGAGGTATACACTGGTATACCGTACTTAATAGACTCTATTATATAGGTATATAATTTATCCGAGATTTTTCCCTCTTGTTCTAGACTACTTCTAGACAAATCTAATATATGGGCTCTATAATTCAGTTGTTTCCGTTTGGTCTCAGTACCTCCGGCCAACTCTTCAAGTATCCAGTTCTTATAGCTGGTGGTTATTGTATTGACCGTTTTTTTAACCATCTTAGCTCCAATTAGCTTTATACAGGTCAAATATTCTAGCTATATGAGAGGGCAGAGTATTTTTGGTAATATACTCTATCTGTACAGTATTTGACCCAGCGTCTCTCTGAGATTTAACAGAGAAATCATTCTTTAGGTAGTATGTAAGTAAATCCATACAAGCTACTTTTAAATCTTCTGGTATACCATCTTCATAACCTGCTGTATACGTTACTTTGTATCCATTTACAGCTTTGGGAAATTCTGTAGAGGTTAGGGGCACTAAGCATTGTTCTTCATCATCATATACGAAATCTACAAATTCTACTAAAGCAGTATAATTCTGCCCATAATCTGTAGAGTATTCTAGAGAGCTTAGACTTACTAAAGGATACTCCTTTAGATAAAGTTTTGATACTCCGCCATTAAACTTCTGAATAATGGCGTCATCTACTCCATCTACAAATGTGCGTTCACAATAAGTTTTTGCTGCTGAACTAACTACTGGAATTAGTGCAGATATGGCCGTGTCTTGATTAGGACTATTAAGTCCAGCGTAGGCTTTATATTCTGCAAGTGTAAATAGATCAGTTGCCATAAATACTCCTTAATTTCTTGTATAGAGACTAATTCAATCCCCATACAAGAAAGGGGACCGTAGTCCCCAATCTTAAACTTAGGTGTGACGTAGAGTCGAAACGCCCATACCGTTAACGGTAGAAAGCTGAGTAAGACCAGTACGTAGAGAAGCTACTAGTACCTTACGTTGGGTTTCAACTAGGTCTTGGGTATCAAAACGTAGACCACGCTGATTACCAGCAATGAAGTTACCAGGAGCTACGCAAATAGCACCCATGTTGGTGTTAGTAGAAGCCGAACCACCAGTACGTGCTGGGAATGCATCAGATACTAGAACAGGGGTTCCTCCAACTTGACCAACTTGGCCAGTTAGAACAGTTGCTGCTGAACCTACTTTATCCATAGTTTGGAAGATGGTGTCGTCCATTAGGTCGAAGTAAGTTTCAGTAGAAACGATAAAGCGAAGATCACTAGGTTCTATACCCCATGCACCTAGGTCCTTACGCAAAGCGCGTAGGTTAGTAGTAGTTACAGTACCAGTATTAGTAACAGTTACTACTGAGGTTGTATCATAGGCTGCAACACCAGTGAAAGGAGCGGTCGAATCGTGTAGATAAGACTTATCCATAGCGCGAGCAACACGGCGAATCATAGCATCGCGGATGATGGGAAGAATAACCAGCAGGCTGTCTTCTTCTTCTTCATACGCAATGTACTCCATGGTAGCAACCTTGTAGGCGCTTAGAGTGATTTCTTTCAGAGTGTGAGTCTGGGCAGCACCAGGAGAAGCTGTAGTACCGAAAGAGGTATTAGCAATCCAGGTTGCTAATCCTGCTTCTGGGTTTACAGGGATCTTCATTACGTTAGTCTGCATACCAATTGCGCGGAAGTTAGGCACGACAACTAGACGACGACGGATTTCGTCTTCCATGTTACGTGAAACTTCAAGTTCCCAGGTAGCAGAAGGAAGATGCGCACCAACTTTTTCAACTAGTTGACGACCGAAGCGAGTATCTTCGATGCTCTTACCCATGATCTTAGCAGCTAAAACTGCCTTTTCACGATCAGCGTAGGTAGCATTGGCATCGCCGCCCTTATCTTGGAAAGACATCTTGCTCTTTTGTAGAGCTTCGATTTCAGCAGCCTTTTCCTTAAGAGCAGAAGCTAGGTCTTCGATAGTTTTCTTTTGGGTTTCAGCTTGTTCGTTGAAACGCTTTTCAACTTCAGCTAGAAGTTTTTCAGCACCGCTTTCGCCGGTTTTAATAACTGCGGCGATACGTGCGTCAAGAGCGGCTTGTTCAGCAGCAGCCTTTTCAGCAGCAGCCTTTTCAGCAGCAGCCTTTTCAGCAGCAGCGGCTAATGCCTTTTCAGCGGCGTCGGAAGTGGCCTTAGCAAGTAGTTGTTCAAGTTCTTTAGGATCCATATTAAATTCCTTATTGGATTTGTCTGTTACTCTCGTGGGATTTTCTAGCCCTTTAGCTGAAGTATCCTCTGAGATAAACTGACGTTTGAAATTGCCATAATCTTCGTCATTATCAAATGACTTAGACAAACTAAATAAGCTATCTTGGTTCATAGGTACTGAGACTACTGATAGCTCAAGTAGTTCTAGCTCCTTAATAATAAAGAGATCAGTAACACTGTCATATGTTGCATCAAGAATACGGAAACCTACGCTAAACGCTGTAAGCACCCCGTCTTTGATTAAGTTGAAAACATCTTCTGCTGCCGCAGAAATGCGGGCCTTTACCCACAACCCCTTATCTTCAATCCTGTGATCAATGACGCGCCCAATAGGATGGTCGTGATCGTGATAGGCTAGAACGATTGGATTTTTAAGATAATTTATTAGTGCGGATTCCCAAGCTGTTTTGGGTATTACGTCACCGACTCTATCTACGTTAGTAGTATTTGCATACCCTTCAATTTCAATAGAATCTATTTCACCATCTGTAGTGGGTAGATCACCGCTTTTCTGTAGAATAGATGTAAGGTAAAGAACTTTGTTTTTATCCATACTACTCCTTAGGTGTCTTTTGGTTCGGTTTTAGGCTTGGGAGGAGCACCACCTTCTCCCGGATTTGTTGCGGAACCTGCTATATTAGCAGGTACTCTAATTTTATCAGTATCTTCTTTAGGCTCTAATCTTAGGAATTCTCTAGCTTCTGCTGGAGTTTCTATACCACCATTAACTAGTGTAGTGTGGTACTGTGCGATATCTTTAATGTCCGGCTGTAACGCGGAGACGTCGGCTGTGACCACTTCTACGTCGTAGCCAAAATAGCGTTCAAATGCTGACCCCAGGGCTCGTACTATTGGTACAACCGTTTCAAGATAGAATAAACGTAAATTGGGAGAAATGTTAGCATTATTACCACCGTCCAGAAGAATTGGTGGGACTCCAAGAGCTTTAAGAATTTTTGTATCATGAGTTTTGATAGAATTATCGAAGTCCATATCCTGGAAATCTACAGATCCTATTGACTTAAGCTTAAGTCCACTATCAAGGATCATGGGCTTTCTAGCTCCATTCTTAACACTATATTTCTGAATCCAATAATTTATTGTCTTTTCCTTAGCTATAGAACTAAGTGTATTATCTGTTTCTATTACTATACCGGCTACAGCTCCATTATCAAAGAATTGATCTTGGAACTGCTGCATCTTCCAGAGCGTCTTTATACTGCGCTCGGCTGATGCTAATCTACTACTGCCTCTATATATAGACGAAGAACTAATATCCTTAATATGGATAATTTCTTCAGGCTTAAATGGAGTTTCTCCATTATATTTATATCCGGCAACAAAAGTCTTAGAATCTGGATTAACTTCCATCTTACTAGCTGGAAGATGCCACATAAACTTACCATCAAAGTAGATAAAAATATTACCTTCTAAAATGAAGTCAGTAAATATATGGGTTCTAAACTCTTGAGTAGATTGGTATGGATTAGGTCTAAAATTTAATAGAGTAACTAGTTGTTTCTGTCTCATGTTAGGTACCAGACCCTCTGATACCTTGTCTTTTACGTCAAAATCCAGACTAGAACATCCACGAATAATTAAGCTAGAACCTCTTGATACGGTTTCTAGCTTATCAAAAGCCTGTGCATACGTAGGGCTTTCATCTGTATATACTGCCGAACCTTCATCTTGTGCTATACGTGATTGTGCTGGATTTTCTTTAGTAAAAAGATTACTGAAAATGCTTCTTAAATTCATAAGTCACCTTTAGTAGAATGCACCAAAGGTCGATTTCTTCGGCTCGGAAGCCTCGATACCGAGCGCTTTAGCCTTCTGTTTCTCGATCCATCTATTCTGTTTTTGTGACGTACTAAGGGCGGGTGCTTTACCGAACACTCTGTGCAAAGCTTGATGATGCTTAGCACATAATGTAAACACTTCCACGTATATCTCAGAATGATGTTCTTTTATAAATTCGTCTCGCACAGCAAGGATACCGTCATCTGTAGAGATGTCGTAACCTTTTTCTTCTGCCCACTTTTCAAGCAATAGCGTTAATGAGTTCGTATGATGCAATTCTAAGTCTACTGTACTAGAACAGATATGGCACATATCCTTCTTATCGTATGCTGACTTAGCCCTGTCTCTTACGTGTTTAATCGCCACACGCTTGTTCGTGTTAACTGCCATGGAGGGAATCTCCTCTTTTTATTTATTAGTATTATTATTTTTGTATTATACCTCTACGGGAACCATAAGTCAATGACGAAATTTTTTATGGGTATACAACTTTTATGATAGGCAATAAAAAAGCCCGCATATAGCGGGCTTTTACTTATTTCTTAGGGGGTTTTGGTTTTTTACCTGGTTTACATGCCATAAGATACTCCTTAAAGGTTGAATAGTCTTGCAAAAAATCCACGGTTCTTTAACCTAGTAACTTCCTTTTGCAATTCCGCTACTTGGTTATATGCTGTAGCTACGTCCGCAGATAGTACTTCCATCTCAAGTTCTGCTGTTTCTAAAGCTGTACCAGATTTAATATCTCGTAATTGCTGTTCGTAATATTCTTTTTCACTAGCTAATTCTTGTTTTGCTATATCTCGTTCAGTAGAGAAATTGACAATCATCCTACAATGATCGGCTGTACTGAAGTTTAGGATAGGTTCGTCATTGTAGTTTATATTCATAGCCCGTACGTCCTCTATTGGTGGTGTACGTACGGCTGCACTATTTAAAGCTGGTCTATTAGTGGAAATAAACCAGCCTTCCATTAAATCAATATGATCTTCATGACATTCTAGTAAAATGCTTGTTGATGGCATGCCACAAGTGTCATAAGCGTATTGCATTGCTTTAGCCGCAGTTCTTTTGGCAAACTTATCGGCATGTTCTTTCCAGCGTCTTTCAATATCAACGCTCTTACCAATATAAGTAGTACCATCAGAAAATGTAAGTTTATAAATACCAGAAGTCATAATGTATAGGTGTAAAGCGCGTATCTCATGGCGTCAGCCATGTGACTCGCGAAGTTGTGGAGTGGGCGCTCGATTAGTAAAGTTTCGGACGGGTCCCATTGATACTGATCTAGCGCGGCTAGTGTATGCTCACAGCTAGACATTACTTTCAATCTACTGGTATCAACTATAGATTGACAATATGCAATACCTTCTAGAACCTGTTTCTTTGCCTTAGTGGTTGCTATATCGTATATATAAGCTAAGTCAGCTCCGAATTGTGCCGCTGCTGGGTCCATGAAGATCGTTTCAATTTGCCACTTATCTATTAGTACTCTAAAGGCGTCGGCATGCTTATCAGTAGTTGCTTCTTTACGTAGGTATTCGTCAACTACGTAGAAGCAGTCTTCACTAGGAGAATAACCTAATACTATGAAGGCGGTTTCGTCCCGATAACCGGGGTCCATACCGGCAAAGAACTCGGTAATGTCTTGAGGATAGTAGTCTACTACGTTCTCACCCGGTAGTTTATAGATCTGGCCTTCGAATGAGGTGAAGTTCGCCATATATTCCTGCTCGAACTCTGCCCTGCTCATTATCTTACGAGCTTCAGCCACATCTGATTCAGTCATTCTAGGGTTTTCAGTGTAATCAGCGCACATTGATACCCACTCAGGGTATTCTGGGTTAAACCCGCGCATATAAAACTGTGAAAACCAGTTCTTTTTACCACGAGGTGTACTGATAAATATTGCCTTACTACCAGGCTTATCCATTGTAGGTCGCAGAGCGATATTAAATGCAGATTCTGCGTCTTTTCCTAGAGCTGCCTCATCAAATAAAATAAGGTCATAGCTACGTCCTACGCAGCTATCTACCTGCGAAACAGAACCTGCGCGAACTGTGGATCCGTTTTCTAGCTCAATTACTCTGTCTTTTAAGTTATCTCGTACTATTTCTAGGTCGAAGTGTTTAATTAACTTACGTTGTAAGTCAAAGCTAATAGATGATAGTGAATAGTTTGGGGACATAATTAACACGTGACACTGTGGAACCAGTATCACGAGTTGCGCGATTATGTTCGCAATATAGGTTTTTCCTAAGCGTCGCGCAAATGCTGCACATACGAACCTATATTTAGGGTCATTAATTGCATTAATTAATGCCCTTTGCGGGTCATTCATTGTTTTATCAATACCTAGTAACTCTAAATACCGAGAAACAGGTAGTTTGATAAATCTAGAATTTATATCTCTTTCTACAATGAACGATCTTTCTACGTCTGGTCGAGAGATTTCTAGCAATATAACCTCTCCTTTAAAGCATCCAAGACTTGCTCAAAAACGAAATTCCAGTCTTGGGGGTTATGAAATACTCTAACAGAGTCATACCAAACGTTCTTGCTATCGGTTCTATTACCCCATCTAAAGTCAGTTTCTTTAAATGGTTGTATCATCCAGCATTCACGTCCTAGTGATCCACATAAGTGTACTACCGATGTATCAACTGAGATAACCAGGTCAAGTCCGTTAACATATTCTGCTGTATCAACCCATGAGTTAATGCCCAACGATTTAACGTATTTAGTACTTTTAACGCCAGGTGTAAGGGAATAAAGATTAGCATACCTAGCAAGGTTATGAAAACGATGTACAGGAATGCTGCGGTAAGCGTTATTAGCGTGGCCGCTACTACCAGACCAGACGATACCAATGTTAAAATTTTCTTCATTAAATTCTCTAGCTCCAAATTTTCCTTCTAACCAGTTTCCTGGAGGTATTTTATCTGTTAATTTAGCTATACTACATAAAGGCACTGCAAACTTTACTTCTACGTCCGCGGCGTCGCGCACGGGAGTAGCAAAGTCTGGAACAAAGCACTCTAGTGAGGGGTCACATTGTACATATAATTTATCGCAGTACTGTAGTAAAGTAGCAAAGTATCTACCCCACATTAAGAAGTCCCCAATGCCTTGTTCTACTAGTACAATCAATGCATCAACGTGACTAGTAAAATCCCAGAATACTAGATCTTCTCGTTTATTTTTTAATTTTACTGGTGGCGTCTTTAGGAATCTTGCATCATATAATTGCCATCCTAAGGGGAATAAGTCCTCACGTCCACTACAGGCTTGACGTAAAACTGCGGTAGATTTATTCCATATAGAATCGTTGAATTTTGGTTCTATAGCTAAACATCTATCGTAACAATCTATAGCGGCAGTATCATTGCCATACATGAAGTAAGCTAGGCCGAGATTATTAAGTGCATGAGTATAATCACCTGTGGATTGGCCTAATAGATGGGGTACCTCTGGACTGTTTGCTTTAGTGTAACACTCGAACATTTTCTTATCTTGTCCGAAATGTCTATAGCAGTTACCTAGATTAACTAAGCCTTCCTTGAATTCATACTCATCTAGACATTCTCTTAGCAATTGCTGTGCTTTTTTGAAATTCTGTCGGTTAATATATTCTACCGACTTATTATACTTAGTAGCAATTACGCTTAAATTATCTATCATTATTGTTTCATAAGCCTTTCTATAAGGGAACCATATTTAGAACCATCTCCAAACTCATTAACTTGCATGTTAACTTGTGTCTTTGGGCCACCACCTTGACGTAGTTTTTCTAGTTGTATTTGTTTGTCAAGTAGTTCTATGGTTATTTTATGACTGAGGGCTATCAGGTCTGCAATATCTTTGCTGGAACCTATCTCAGCTTCATCCATTTCTTCTAGCTTCTTCATAATAAGTGTATCCATAAGCTGGCGCATTTTGAACTTATTATTGAAGCCTACGTCAAAGAATACATTATCAATATAGGCTTTGACTTCTCTACGAGAAAGTATAGAGGCTACCTCATCTGGTGGAACTTCTAACAGTGAGGATACTTTATCTATACTTTGTGATTCTAGATATGCGTTAGCAATCTCTAAAGCTTCCGGCGAAATTTTAAGCGTTTCAGCCGGGGAGGTTGTGGGTAAGTTTGACATACTCTTACTTTCTATTACAGATATACATATTATAACATAGGGGGAAGTGCCGCGCAAGTTGAAATTTTTTCATCGAGTGTGTACATTTTGCTACGCTTATACACCTATTTAGCTTTTCTGAATTTTCTCATGTCGCTACGCTTATACACCTATTTACTATTACGAATTTTCTCATGTCGTACGCGTGTGGGTGGGCCCATATAGTAGTCTTATATAAGATGTGTGATAACCGCCCACTCTTATATAAGACATATGATAGGTCTTATATAAGACCTGGAATAGAGTAAATAAATTAGACCTGGGATAGAATAGAAACAATTGATTGGACCTGGATAACTATATCCACTATTATTCAACCATAGACAAACGAACAGGAACAGCGAACATGACAACATTTTTTAAGGCTTTCGGAATTACCGTCGGATTGATCCTTGTTTCCATAGCTGGCCTTACTGCCGCGCTTGCTGTTGGCGGGTTACTCTGGCTCTTGCGTATGGTCCAACGGAATAGCTAATAAAGAATATACCTGAGTATAGTCTGCTCAGGTATAGTCTACTCGGGTATAGTCTACTCGGGTATAGTCTACTCGGGTATAGTCATGCAAACCACAATCATCATTATTAGTATCTTGTTTCTTCTTGCCCTACCAGAAATACTTGACGACGTAGCAAAAGCAATGAAGGAATGGGAGCGTAATAATTCACAATCAACTGATAAGGATTAATCATAAGCATCATTGCCGGATATATCATCATCAAGAATCACGACGTAATGAATCCCGCGAACAGAATGGACTAAATTTAAGCGCTTGATGGGAGAATAATAAAAAAAGCCGAAAGGGCCTGGTCAAGCAAAATCTTTTTATAGGCGCATAAATACAATCTTGTTTCCCTGGGCGAAATCGTGTTATAATGTTTTCAACAATGACAGAAAGGCTAGGGCATGAAAGCGAAAAAGGTTAGCTCCCAGAAATTGATGAAGATGGTACAAGCCAGCATTCGGCGCTTTGGGGAATTCATTGAACTGGAACGCCCCATCATCCTGAAGTTTTCCAATGCCAAGACCTACTATGGCAAATATGAGACTGAGTTGATCGTGGCCGATACCGTGGAATTCTGCCACATTATCACGGTATCCTGTTATCATAACGGGGAACAGTCAATCGTGGATTCTACGATTGCGCATGAAATGGTACATGCCAAGCAAATCGAAACCGGAAACGAGGCCGATCATGGGGAATCTTTCCAGCATTGGCGGGAGGAAATCCGGGCCTATTTTCATCTTGACATTGAAGAATAATTGATGCTAGAATTAAGGTATCAATAGGAGGGCATCATGGCAAACCATAGCGTTATCATTGAAGTAAAGGGAAAAGCTAGCTATCCGGTTTTCCGTAACCTTTCCGAAAAGGATGCTATTAGCATCTCTGAGGAACTTAACCGACTGATGGCAGATGCCGGAAAAGCTACTGGCAAGGTTATCAATCATGTTTATCGTGTCATTCTGAGGAAGTAATCATGTCCAAGAAACTGGCATATGACCAATGGAAGAAAAAGGTTGATGATTGGCTTTACCGCAAAATCGGCTTCACTTCCGAATGCTTGCCCGACTTCTGCTATCGGGATTGCTGGGATGCTGGCGATTCTCCCAGCGAGGCGGCTGAAGCGGCTTTTGAGTATATGCAGGAATACTAATCATGGAACTTTCCCATCTGATAGCCAAGGGCTATAAGGTAGTTACATCCTGCAAGACTACCGCGCAATTACAAAATGCTGAGAGATACATTAGGCTTTTGGTAATCGCTAGCCGCAGGCATTATGTGCAGGTTCGTGGGGAGCATCCTGTCGATGCTTGGGGAATGTCAAAAGAACTAGAGGGTATCTTTAAATCCCACATATCAGCTCAGAAATCCAGGCTAACTCTTTGATTCTCCCACGATTGAAAGCCCTTATAAATCAAGGGCTTAGGTGCGCCGAAATTGGGCACGCTCTCCCACGATACCATTATACCTGCCCCAATGGGCGTGTCAAGCAAATTTTTTCTATGCCTCCATAAATGAATTGATTACACTAACCTGGGCGAACGTGATATACTGTAGGATTACTCATTACAATAGCCTGGAGCTATAGTCTGCCGGGCAAATTGATATTGCTTTTAATCATGAAAGCCTATAGAATCGTTACACCAATCAACGGAGGATATACAAATGGCACTTAAGCGGGTTTCGGTTTATGACATGGATGGCACTATCGTATGCTCTCTGCATCGTTATCGGACTATGCCATGTGGCACTAAGATTGACTTGCAATATTGGCTAGACAATCAGCATCGGGCTTATGATGATAGCTTGCTCCCCTTGGCAAAGCAATATCAGGATGACATTGCGGATCCTGAATGCTATGTGATTATCGCCACTGCTAGGGTTATGGGGGATGCGGATATAGCATTCATTCGGGATAAACTCGGGATGCCTAATCATATCATTAGCCGCAAAGATGGTGATAGCATCTCGGGTGGCCTACTCAAAATCAACGGACTAACTAAATTCTTCAACCTGCGGAACTTTGCTAATGCCACATGGGTATTTTACGAGGATAACGCCAGTTACCTTAAAGCGGTTTGCGATCATTTCCGTATTCACGGCGTTTATATTCCGTCAAGGCAGGGACACTAACATGAAGAAATTTAGCCTTCGGAAATGGGAATATGCTGGCCGAAAGTTAGCTAATCCCTTTGTCATTCTTAAGCGATTGCTCTGTTTCGTAATACTTTTGGCAATCATTGTGCCTCCGCTTTACATGGTTATGGCTATTGGATGGGGATTTTCCACTGCTAATAGCATCCTTGAGGGGCTAACATAATCCTTGACTAACTGCCGAAAGGCCATTAGAATTAAGGCTCATTCAATAGCAAAGGGAATACGATGGCAAAGAAACAGCATTTTCTAATCATTGACACCGAAACCACGATTAATGATCATGTTGCCGATTTTGGTGCATTGGTTTGCGATAGGAAAGGCAACATTGTCAAAGATTGCGCTATCCTTGTTGGCGACTTCTACGGAAAGGAAAGGCTATTTCACGATCCCAATGCAAACGACATTTGGGGATATGCTGGATTGATTAAGCGGGAAGAAGCATATGCACGGATGCTATTGGAAGGAACCCGCTGTATTGCGACCGTTGCCGCTATTAATCGCTGGCTAGAAAAAGTAGCTATCACTTATGCCCCGATGATGACAGCATACAATCTCGCTTTCGATGCTAGTAAGATGGCTAACAGCGGGATTGACGTTAGCATGTTTCCTGATCGGTTTTGCCTTTGGCACGCTGCTGCTGGCATCTATGGCGGCAGTAAAGAATATCGGCGCTTTGTGCTGGCTAATCACTTGTTCAATGCTCCGACGGCACTAGGTAACATGACATATAAAACCAATGCGGAAGTCATGGCTAGTTATCTAAGCGGTAGTATGCTACCTCCTGAACCACATACGGCAATCGAGGACGCTAGACTATATGAACTTCCGATTTTGCTTGACGTTGTGAAAAAGCGCAACTGGCGCGAACGCTTGAAACCGTACTGCTGGCAGGATTATCAAGTACGCGACCATTTTACAGTTTAACCATAAGCCCGGAATTTCCGGGCTTTTTCTTACTTTGTCAAATCAAATATTTTTATGGCCGTCCCAGGCCTGGCTTATGCACCAGGTTGGGGCGCGCCAATTTTACCACGAAATCCTGGGCCGAGTCAAGCAAAATCTTTTTATGGGCACATAAATACAATCTTGTTTTCCTGGGTTTGATTTTGTTATAATGATTTCATGTTGAACGGAGGTAACATGATTAAATGGTTTGGGACTATTGCCGGCATCATTGGCGCGATTCTGGTAGCTGGTAACTTCGGCTGGCAATGGGTAGGATATGTGGCTTTTCTGTCTGGCTCTCTGGCATGGTTTAAGGTTTCGATTGCTGGTAAAGATGAGGCAGGCATGGTACAATGGGCTTTCTTTAGCGCGGTTAATTTGTGGGGGTTTATTAACTATGTCAGATAAAGAATGGCAGGAATTTTGCCAAAGGGTATTAGCTTACTGGTGGCGTAAAGCCGTTGGCATATATGGTAAAAGGCTAAAGGCTTGTCCTACCATTCGCGTTTCTAAACGAATGACAAGATGCGCGGGTTTGGCATACGTAGCCGATAACGAAATAGCCGTCTCGCATAAATTCCTTTTGGCATATCCGCATGACATGCGGGACGATACTATCCCCCATGAACTAGCTCATATTGTCGCCTATCAGCTAACCGGATATGGCGGCAAACCGAGGGAAGCACATGGCAAGCCGTGGAAGGACGTTTGCATTGTTCTAACCGGCAAGCCATTATCTATCTATCATAACTACCAATAGGAACATGACAAATGACTATCAAGATTATTGTCCCCATGACGGACTTGTATGATTTTGATCCTACCGGGATTAACGATGATGCTACCATCATCGCCCATGCGAAGGAATTGCTTACGGCGATGTACTTTGATGGCGATGCCGATAACTGGGTGAGGAATGCCGTTGTCATTCGCAACAAGGACGAGGATAGCCCAGGTTTTGATCGGGTAGAATTTGATCTGATGCCTTGCGAATCGGCATTCTAGAAGCATAATCGGGTAGCATATGCTACCCGATTTTTCACCTGGAATATTAGAATATACTAATATTCGCTGCGCCAAAATTTTACGCTCTTTTCCTAGGCTTGTCAATACCCTGGCGCAAAATAATTATGTTGCTAACCTGGGCGAAGTCTGATATTCTGAAATAGGCCCTGGCCGATAGCCTGGGACTATATCGCGTGAGAAAAATTGATATTGCAATTTATCGGGAAAGGCGTATAATAAGAATCATTGAGAAACGGGAAACGAAAGCGAAGCAAAAAATAATTGTTGCAAAGCCTGAAAATTCCTGTATAATGATTTTCATCGGATGACGAACTAGGCCAACGAAATCCGATAATCCTAAACCCGGCCTAATCTGGAGATATGCAAATGACTGCCAAGACTGAAAAGACCGTGAATTATACCGCTGAACAAACCGCCGAAATGGTTGCGGCTTATGTGGCGAATCCTACCGCCGAAACGGTTGCGGAATTTGCCGGTAAGTTTGGCAAGACCGTTCGTAGCATCGTAGCCAAGCTATCGCGCGAAGGCGTATACCACAAGAAGGAATACGTGTCCAAGACCGGAGAAAAGCCCGAAGCTAAGGATACGGTTGCCGATGCTATCGGTGCGGTTCTCAAGCTTTCCGAAGCCGACGTTTCCAGTCTGACGAAGGCTAACAAGTCGGCCCTTAAGGCGATTTTTGCGGCTCTTGCTAACAGTAAGCCGATTGAAGGTGAATAACATCTAACCGCAGGGCCGGCAAGGGTCGGCCCTTCTTTAATCTTTCCTATAGGATATGATCATGTCGGATGCGTTGAAGCAACTGAAAAAGCAACTGCGGAAGGAATGGAAAGCCGAGATTATCCGGCGCAATGGCTTCGTCGGGAATAACGGAAAAGTTACCATTGCCTGCATTCCTACCTTCGGCAAAAATGGTAAATTCGCTGTCGCTGTCTGCTCGGAGGATGACAAATTTAAGCGGAAGGAGGGCGAATACATCGCCATGCGGCGCATTTTTGAGGAGGACAATGGGCAGCCTTGCACCTTTCCCCGGACCGAAAAGGAGATCTTTGACTTCATTATAAATATTTGTGACGCGATATCCCCGCCGTATTATATAACGTATAACGCGGAGGATTGTTATACTATCACAATCGGCGAGCAGTATGGACCGTGATTAACCAATTGTGCCAGGAAGGCCGCCGGAGCGGCCAACCTGGCACAATTCTTGCTTGCGC
>ERZ724522.67-NODE-67-length-54665-cov-7.693829_pt1 | contig 54665 bp, 56 predicted proteins | sample MGYA00376055_ERZ724522 | MGnify/ENA primary metagenome ERZ724522 (study PRJEB28724, sample SAMN07190884) | wastewater metagenome | isolation source: effluent of sewage treatment plant in Hong Hong | place: Hong Kong | collected 2016-03-17 ... | reverse complement strand
CGTGAGCGCTGGAGCCGTGAAGGTTGCGTTCTCCCTCACATCGACGGAGCCGGACTTCGTGAGCGCTGGAGCCGTGAAGGTTGCGTTCTCCCTCACATCGACGGAGCCGGACACCGTGAGCGCTGGAGCCGTGAAGGTTGCGTTCTCCCTCACATCGACGTAGCCGGTGACCTCGGTCAGCGCTGGAGCCTCAATTTTGTAGCCTTCTGCCACCACAAAACCTTTCTCACCGTCAATGCGAGTCACCAAAGGATGAAGTGATTTGATCGTTTCACCTTGGGAATGCAGGGAGCGCACTGCAATTTCATTGGCGATGTCGTGAGGGCACGAATCGTTAACGAGCGCCTTCCAGCGCAGATCGGCGTACTCGTCAGCAGCAAAGAAGCCCTCGCCCGTCAAACCCCAGCCCGGTTCATCGAGCGCACGCTTTACATTCTTCGCCAGCACCAAGGCGGCATCAGTTACGGCCTTAGGCGGCGAAGATCCGCGCAAGATGCTTTCGATGCGGCTTGGCACAGCGCCCTCGCCGCTCCATTCAAACTCGTAGAATCGTGGCTGGCCGCGCATGTCGGCCATCTGGTCGTTCTCAGTGAGTTTGAAGTGAGCAACGATGCCAGAATGAGAATTGCTAGGCAGGTGAAAAACTTTGCCATCGCGGCGGATGACCGCGGAGAAGAAGTCGCACATAGGTTTGGTGGTGTGGTTTGGGCTTGAATTGCAACGCAACCGGCGTGGCAGCGGTGTTTGGAAAATCAGGCGAAGAGGTCGCGGCGTTCCTCGCCTCGGCGCTGCATGGCGTCGTCTTGGGCGGCTTCCTTTTGAGCTTCCTGCCATGAGGAAACGAACTCGCTGGCTTCCTGCCACAGCGCATCGCTTAGGTAGTCGCTGGGCACGATGGCTCCACGGACGCGGATGTTCACCAGTTTGCAATCACCGCGCTTCCCCTCAAAATATTCAAGCTGGAGCGGGCTGTGTCCGGCCCAATCAACGAGGTCATTCTTCCCTGTGTCAGGCAGATAGATTGGAGCCAGCAGAGCGTGGGCCTTGTCGGTCTGCTCTTGTATTTCGCCAGCGAGAATGCGCAGTTTCTCAACAAGCGGGTTATCGCGATAGCCGTCAGGCTTCATGCGGTGCATGACGGTGAGTGGGGAGAGGGCGGCGGTGGGCATAGCGTGGTCAGGCTAATGTTGGGAACTGGTAGGAACTGGTATCAGCGAGTAAGCCCTATGAGTCCGTATGTGAGTACCGCGAGGGCCGCGATGAAGATCACGGCGCGGATGAGTTCATGCCACCAAGGCAGGTCATCCGCGGCAGCAGGGTCATTTGGCAGGCGATAGCGATTTTTTAGCGGCTTCATGGCGATGGGAGAGGGCAAGGAGTGCGCGATATGCCTTGGTGCGGTCGGCGGACTTGATTTCCTTCTGGTCAATCAGCCACTCGACGGCGGCGAGCACGTTGTAGCCGTTCGCCATGAGTTGAAGCACCACCGAGAAGTAAGGTGCCCACGAGGAGCGCGAGGCTTTCGATGGAGGCGGGGCGCTTGAGGCTCTTTCGAGCAGTATTGCGATGGGCGTTTTCATGGGGTTGAGGAAAAGGCAGGGCGGTGATGGTGATTTCTCCCTTGGCTGGCTTGGCACTCTCAAAAGCGGCTTTGGTGTCGCGATGGCTGGCAACGCAGCGCACGAAGAACGGCGCGGTGCGTTTGTGGGTGATCGGGGCACGGATGCCGATCATGTCCTGATCGCGGTGCGTGCGACCGAAGGAACCCATGAGCACGAGGGAGCGGGGAGCCTTCATGGCTTGCCTCCTTTGCAGCAATCCACAGCGTCGTTCAGATGAGAAAGGGTCGATACCAACAGCAAAAGGAACGCCGACAGGCTCGGATGGCTTTTGAACGTGAGAAGGACACGATTTACTATCTCGACTTCGTTCCAAAGGACGGACAACCGACAAAACACAGCACTCTCCTCAACGACCCTTGGTGCGTCCGGCTCTTTGGCAATCCCGAAGACAAGCCGGAGCTGATTGAGGATGCCATCAGGACCTTCGAGGAATGTCACAAGGTCGATTCCTGGCGCAAGATCGCAGTCTGGGGTGGCGGGCTTGTAGCCCATTGCGCTTAAAGCGAGTGAGCGAAGCTGCTGCCCTTTGCTTCGTCCCTGCGAGTCAGCAAGGGCCTTGATGGCGTCATGCTCCTCCTGAGAGAATGGAGTGTTGATGTAAATAATGCTCGTGCTCATGGGTGACTAGACACCCGTTTACTCGGTGACTAGACACCGTGCAACAGGATTTTTTAATTTGTTGAAAACTTTTTTCAGGGGTGTTTAGTCACCCCATGCCAAACCAACGCCGTAAAGATAAAAGGATCAGTTGCTCTCTGAATGTCTCCCGCCGTATTGACTCCACCCCTATAGGAGCCATATGAAAAATACGTTGAGTTCCAAAGTCTTGCATTGGGCAAGAGCGAGAGCAGGATTCTCTGAGGAGGAATTGGCTGCAAGCATGGGCGTGGCGGCGAGCCAACTTATTGACTGGGAGGAAACTGGGGAAATCACTTTCGACCAACTCGAAAAGTTGGCAGAGAAAACCTACACGCCGCTTGGATTCCTGTTTCTCACCGACCCTCCTAGCGAGGTGTTGCCAATTGCGGATTTCCGCAGATCCCAAGGCCCCGGCGGCCCGCCAAGTCCAGATTTGCTAGATGTTCTTCACAGCGCCCAACGCCGCCAAGAATGGTATCGAAATTATCTCGTAGAAAATGGGGCGGAACCGTTGGGATTTGTCGGCTCCGCTTCAATCAAGGATAGCGTTTCTGACACCGCCAAAAAGATTCGAGAAGTTCTGCCGATTGGCAGCAAATTAGCTGAAAATGCGCCCACACTCACAAAGGCGCTGCAACTTACCATTGAGGCCATCGAAGATGTTGGAATTTTAGTGCTTCGGGCTGGTTTTGCGGGTGGTTACACGCGCCGAAAACTGTCGGTGGATGAGTTTCGAGGTTTTGCGTTATCTGATCCGTACGCGCCTCTGGTGTTCATTAATGGAGCGGATGCGCCAGCGGCTCAGATATTCACGCTGGCTCACGAGGTGGCGCATATTTGGCTCGGAGAATCTGGCGTTTTCAATTTGGACAAGACCTACGCTAATGAAATTGCTGTTGAGGACTATTGCAATCGAGTTGCTGCGGAAGTGCTCGTCCCTGCCCAAGAGTTCGTTAAGCTATGGAATCCCTCTGCATATGATTCAGAAGAAATTGAGAGGCTTGCCACACGCTTCGCAGTCAGCGGATTGGTGATCGCACGCCGTGCTCGTGATTCTGGTTTGCTGTCCCAAGCGCAATATAACAACTATTACGCTAAAGTGATGATACGCAAAAAGGGCGGGCGCGGTGATTGGTATCTAAACACGCAATATCAAAACAGTAGGCGTTTTTCCGTCGCGTTGATTCGCGCCGCGAAGGAGGGCAAAACGCTTTATCACGACGCAATGCAGCTTCTTGGTATCAAGAAGGATGCTACGTTTAGAAAATACGCTAACAGCCTCCAATTAAGCTTTTGAATGACTTATCTGCTAGACACAGACGTTTTCGTTCAGGCAACCGGAGCTTTTTTGAGTCCCTTCAACCCGAACCCAACACGACCCACATGAAAAAGATAATGCTCCCCATTAGTCACGCTCAAGCCGTCCTGCTTGAGGAAATATTGAGCACAGCCATCACGGCGGCGGCTGAATATGCACAGAATGAGGGCCATGACAGCAGTGAGCGGGCTTCTCAAGCCCTGCAATGCCGCCTTTTCCAGCAGATGCACGACGCGCTGGACGCGCGGGCGCGCGACGTGGTTTTCGGCTGGTGATCCTTGAACCTTAAACCGACTCTCTTATGGAAGCTCCGTTATTCCTCGCACTCGCGGCCTGCCTCATTGGTTCAACCAGAAATCCTTTGCTGCAAAGAGTGACGTTCACCACCTCGCGCTCGTTCGCGGCCTCGCCCGCGAGCAAGGACTCAATGCGCGCCTCAAAAGCCGCTGCTCATGGGTAACGTGGTCGGGTTACGACTACCAGTTTATGTCATTTTCTGGTAGCCGCAAGCCCGCGTTTTTGGAACGCCCTCGCGAAAGCGGCATCCCGGTAAACGCCCTGCGCACGGCTGATGATGTCTTTGATGAGTTCCACATCGTTTTCCGTCAGGTCGCGCCCCTTGAAGCGGTCGCCAATGGCCGTTCTCGCAGCATGTCCGGCCTTGCGGGTCATCTCGTCGTATTCGGCATCGTTCAGGCTCACACGCAAGGGCTTGCCGTTGATCGTCTTTTGAATCTCGCGGCTCGGTGCCGTGATTCCAAAGGGCTTGTCGTGAGCCATGTTGTAGCGCAACAGCGCGACATCGAGGTAATCGACGCCAGCGGCATCCTTCGTGTCTGCCGGCGAGAACAAGCGCAGCATCCAATCTGTCTGCGGGCTGCCTGTGCCGGTGTTCTTGGCCTGCTCACGGCCCCACACGTCAATGGCGGGCATCTGGCCCTGTGGATTGACGCTGTAACCGACGCGACGGCCAAGGGATGACCAAAAACCCATGTCATTCGGAATATCACTCTCACGGATCAACGGGTCAGCGGTGCGGATCGGCTGGCGGATGAGGTTCGGAATGAAACCGGTGGCGATGTTCACGGCCCATTTGGTGCCGAAACGCTCAGGATCGTTGATGGCGTTGAACAGGTCGCTTACCCCTTGCAGGAATGTCTTATCCTGCATGTTGCGCAGCATGTTCAGGCCGACATTGCCCCACGTTTCGTCAACGGGCCGCCCACTGGTGAACTCCTTGATGGCGTCCACCGTGAAGGCGAGCGCTGAGGCGAACGGGTCGAGACGCTTGTAGCTCACCCACTGGTCACCAATGCGGATGCTCTGCGGCGGTGCCACGCGGTACGCGATTTCACGCTCTCCCGGTGCCGTGGTTCTCCAAGGCAGCGTTCCAGTGATCCACGGCAATTCTTCGTCGTCATCACCCGGCCTCACGAGTTCGGACAAGGCAAGGATGAAGCCCCAAGCAACAATCTGGTTCGTCATGTCATCGAAGGCACGAGCAGCATTGTAGATGGCCGCGGCCTGTTCCTTGTTGCCCTTGCGCATCAGGTTCAAGGCCCGCACGCCGTCAATGATGGCGAGCAAGCCACCCACGGGCGACATGGTGACACCCGTTTTGAAGATGTTCGTTGGCGTGTCCACGAACGGGAAGATGAAATGGGCCAGTCCCTTCAATCCACCGCCGTAACGCCCCTTCTTCATGTCGTTAATGAGCTTTGCGAGGGCATCGAGCTTGTCGATGGCTCCCTGTTTGCTGCCAATCTCGGTTTGGAACGTGATCTTCTTCGACTGCTCCAAAGCACGCAGCCAGGCGAGGCTCCCCGGCTCCATGAGTTCGGACACAGCCTGCCGGAAGGCATCGCCGGTCTTGCCCTCGTTGCGTGCGATCTGGCGGGCCTGTGCGGCTACTTCAACGCGAGTGAAGAACGACTTCACGAACTCGTCTGCGGCCCCCATGAGCCGGAAGGAGATTCCGCGCATGACCTTGCCAACAATGCCACGCAACGCAGGTGTGTAGATGTCGCCTTTAATGCGTCCGTTTTCGCTGAGTGCGTCGAGCTGGCCCTGTGCATAGGCATCGAAGGAGCGGCTTTCCGTCTGCCATGCCCTGATGGAGTCGGTGAAGGCGCGTTTGATGCTCGGTAGCACGGCCGCAAGCATGCTGGGGATGTCCGCGAGGCTGGCGGCATCGGGTTTCATGCCGAACATGCGGGCGATGTCACCTTGAACGGCCGAGGAGAGCTTTTTGAAGGTGGACTCGTAAAGTCCGAACGTGGCTCCTGAAACGAAGTTCACCACATGGGTTTGTGGCCCTGAGAGGATGGAGGCACGCCAGTACTCGCTGATCTTGTCGAACACGCCTGATTTCGCCGTGGCGATGTTGCGCATCGTCTTGGACACTGAAACTGGGTCTTTGAGGTCGATTTCAGCCGGTGCCTTTTTGCGCTCGCGCTGCTTCTTCAACTCCTCGGTGGCCTGTGTCCGAACGGGCACATAGTCAGGCGAGGCGTTTTCGAGCCATTCAGGCAAGCCAAGCTGTGCGGCGAAGTCTGCTGCCGGCGCGGATCGTAGAAGCGCTTCCTTGGCCTCCTGTGCGGCCTGCACGCCCGCCTTGTTGATGGAGTCGCGAAACTCCATGTAGGCTTTGCGTGCCTTCTCCAGCGTCATCTTGGCTGCTGCTGCTGCCTCGCCCCATGATTTGCCTTCGAGAACAGCCTTCACGAGCGCACGGGTCTTGCCGCTGGCTTTGGCGAGCGGAATCTTCACTTCCTGCGGAATCGCGGACTCGGCCAGCTTCTTCTCTTTGGCGAGTTCCCTGAAAGTGGCGTCAATGTCGTAGCCCTCGGCCTTCAACTGCTCTTTGAGCTTTTCCGCCTCGGCTGCCCACGCCGCGAGAATCTTCTCCTTGTTGGCCGGGTTGCGGCGGATCTCGTTGCGCATGGCCTCGGGAGGGGTGAGCAGCGCTTCCGAGAGATACATGGCGGCGCGTTCCTCGGGCGTGGACTGCGGATCATAGCGCATGTTCAGCGCACGGGCCTGTTCGGTACCCGTGTTGCGGTACAGGTCAATCAAACGAGCAAGCTGGATGGTGTCACCTCCTGCGAGTGACTTGTCAGTCACGAGGAGTTTGGCGGCGGCCGTCATCAGCATTTCTGCGGCAGAACGGGCCTGTGCATCGGCCACGATGGCCTTGATGGCCTCTGGCATGCCGTCCGTGCTCAACACAGTGGTTCCGCTGTCCATCCAGCGCACCACGAGCTTTTCAGCGGCTACCGGGTCGGTCGCGAACAGACGTTGCGCCAGTTCTTCCATTTCGCCGTGGGTGACTTCCTCGGGCGTGCTGCGGCGTTGATCCACGGCGGCAAAAGTGGCGTTGCCGCTCATGGCATAGTCAGGGCGACCGGTGGCGGCCTTCACCTTCTCATCTTCCACGCGTACCGTAGGCTTGAGCTTTCCCTCGCTGGCTTCGAGCAGGATGCGCAGGCGACCTTGAGCGGTGCGCAGGATGTTGCCCACGGCGGTTTCCGATAGGTTCATGCGTGTGGCGATGTCCTCGGGGGCGGTGCCCTTCATGGACAGGTTCAGCGCCTCTTGCCACATCGGCGGCATGGTGGCGATGGCTTCCTTGATGGCCTTGGCCTTTGCGGCGTCAGGGGCGGGGGCGGAGCGCAAGATGCTGTCTTGCGTGCTGTTGAACCGTTGCGAAAGCGCTGGCGCACTCGCAAGCCCTTCGTCATTCGTCCACGCCATGCGGATGCCCGGCCCGCTCATGCTGGGAACCACAAACGGCTCGTGGGATTGCTGCTCCTGCGTGCTGCCCGCGCCTTCCAGCAGCACGCTGCCAGCGTTGTAAGCCTCGTGCACGCGTTCGAGAAACTGCGGCGGTGTCAGCGCAGGCTCTGCCTTGCGCATCTGGTCGAACACCTGCTGCAACGGCACCATCTTAGTGCTGCTCTTGCGGGCCTGAACGTCGTAGGCATCGCGCATCAGTTCGGAGGGCGTGAAGGGATTCGGCGCGGTGGTCTTCTTCTGGGAAACGTCGTTGCGATGCTGCCGCCAGATGGCCGCGATGAGTTGCGGATCGCCGCCACGGGCGATCATGTCCAGCGCCGCAGGCACCGTGACTGCATCATGCTGCCGCACTTCCAGGCTCGGCTCTGCATTATTCAGACGCTGCTCGGTGGAGAACAGCAGACGCAGGTTGCTGCTGGGGTCTTCTGTGCGCGCGACTCCACGGGCGGCCTCGACAAGTTTGGGGTTTACAGGCGTGCCACCTGCGGCACGCGAGGATTCAGGGTTGACAGAGACGGAGGATGGGGGAGTTTGCTGCGAGCCAGACTTCGACATTGCATCAGCGGGACCCTGACCCTTGCGGTCATTCAACGCGGCAGCTTGAGAGGTCTGGCTTTTTTGCTTCCAGTTGATGTCTCCTCGAATATCTGGGCCACCATCAAAGCGAAACTCTGGTGGAATAATTTGGCCCGTCTCATCCCGCGTGAGACGGTCTGCTGATTTAATCTGATGGCCGTTTTTTACAATGAAAACACTACCGGCTTTGTCACCATAACCATCTTCTGCATAATCCCTGACATTCTGAACAACCACGCCATCATGTCCGTTGGCAAATGCATCTGAAACCAGATCATCCAGATCACGGTATCTTTCATCCAATTCTGCAATTTCAGACGGTGTCCCTCCTTGCATGTCAAAAAACAAAGGATTTTTGATCTTTAGAAACACGTCATAAACCGTCCCACTTGCGACTCCATCAGGTGTCCCGTCTTCGCGCTCAACGCTCCATTCTGCGTATGATTGAGCCATCGCCCGAACATCCGTAAACCAAATCCCCTCCCTCACCTTTAGATTGGATTCGACAAACTGGGCAATGCCATCGGTGTGACCACCGAATGCTTTGATGGTAAAACCTTTCCGAATAGCCTCCCTCCTTAACTCCGCCTCAGAAAGACCGCCCGGCGAAGGCTCATTGGATTGGGCGGCCCCGGAGTCGGATGCCAGGGCTCCACGCGTAGCACGTCCGCTCGGCATCGCCAGCACTTCTTGACCCTCGGGTTGCATCACCATCATGTTCGTGCTCGGCACGCCAAGAGCATTGCGCACCACGAACGGCCCGGCCTGCTGGATCGTCTCGGGGCGCTCGGGAGCCTCCAACATGATGTCTCCGCGCTCGTCGGCGGCGCGGATCTCGGCCATGAAGGCGTCGGGGGTGATTTCCGGGTGCGCGGCCTTGGCGACCATGAACACGGCGCGGATTGGCACAAAGCGAGTGCTTGAGGCACGCTGGACGCCACGATAGGCACGCTCAACAATGGTGGAGAGCGGCGTGTTGCTGAAATACTTCTCCACGCCGCGCTCTGCGACTGCGGGAGCCTGCGAGGATGTGGAAGGGCTGAACAGCTTGCTCAAACCCTGCGGCGTTGCCGCGCTTGATTCGCCGCGGGCCTGCCGTGCCGTTTCCGCGAGTCCTGCGGGCGACTGGTAGCGCGGGGCGCTGAACAGAGCCACGCCCTTTTCAGTGTCCCGAGTCTTGAAGGTAGCCGCCATTTTGCGCAAGGCTTCGTTGGTGGCCGTGCGTTCATCGCCCTGCGGGTAAAGGCTGCCCCAAGCTCCACTGTCAAAGGTCGATTGCACCAAGTAGGGCGAGGCGTTGCCTTCGAGACGAATGGAATCCTCAACAAAGGCTTCAAACGCACGGGCAAAAAGCTCGTGGCGGCGCTGCCAGTAATCGCCTTGCTCCTTGGATTCCTTGAGGAACGTCGTTTCAACCATGCGGGTAGGAATCTCGATGGTTCCCGCTTCCGCTTTGGCGAGTTCAGAATTGGTGAAATGAATTGCCCCAGCATGGCGACCAAGGCCAGAGGCGAGGTCGCTCATTTTGCCGCCACCAGTGACCGGCCATGAAATGTGCTCTTTTTGAGCTTTGGCCTGCAATGCGTAGATGGTCAGCATCTCGTTTGCAACGGCTGTCATATTTGGCCTGCCGCCTTCTTCGATTTGAGGCAATTTGTTCCCAAGGAGCATTTCTTGCAGTTCCAGCACGGCGTTCTTGCTGTCTTGCGACAATTGAAGTTTGGCAGTCACGCGCTCAACGGATTTCAGCCACGATTCGAGCGCCTTCTTGGCCTCTGCATTGCGTGTTTTCAGGCTCTCGATATACTCCGGCGCGGTCGTCTGCCGAGAGTCGATGGCCTTCATCACGGCGTTGATGGCCTCGGCCAGTTCAGCGCGGAAATCAGCGGTTCCTTTTGCGCCATGACTGACATACTTGCCGATCTGGCCCTTTGTGACCATGCGGCCAAAATAATCATCGACGGCATGCGCCCACTCGTGCGCGAGCGCCCCGGCCCCGCTGGTGCGGGTAAGGTTGATGACCACCTTGGCGGGTTCGTAGTGAGCGGATGCCTTGCCGGAGCCGCGAGCGCCAAACGCAATGCCAAGCTCGCCATTCAGGCTCAACGCCTTGGGCGGCAGATTGAGCACGCGGGCAAGGTCGAGAAGCCCGTCATACGCTTGATTGAGTGATTGCTGGCGGTCGGCTTCGTTTGTCCAGTTGCCGAACTCGCCGCCTCGGAATCCAAAGGTGTCGAGCAAGTCCTGGCCGGTGACATCACGACCGTTGCGGTAGTCGGGGCCAACACGCCGGGCATCAGGATTCAAAGGGCGCTTGAGCGGGCCGCCTTTGTCGCCCTTCTTGGACTCGGCGAGCCGTTTGGCGACCGCCTCGGCTTCTTCGCGGGTGGCGTGACCATCGGAAACAATGACATTCCAGCGGCCATCCGATTTGATGACCTGCCAGTTATCAGGCGTTTCGGCGGTGACTTCCTTCCGCTCATAGGTGCCATCAGGCAGGCGGGTTGAGGTGACTGTTCCAACCGGCACTTTGCGAATCGAGAACATGCGTTGCCACGCTTCCTGTGAGGCGGGCCAAGCGGTGTTCTGCTCCAACTCCCGCTTGTATTGGTAGAGGTCGTAACTGGATGGCGTCATTTTGCCGCCAAGCGTGTAACGATAGCCTCGCGTCTTGCTGGCGAGTTCCAAGGCGGCGCGGGCCTCGGGTTGTGTCATGCCTCGGGAATCTCGGGGGAGAAGCGTATCTTTCAGCGCCCTCAACTCGTCCAAATTGGTGATGTTGGGCAGGGCATCGCGGATCTTGCTGACAAACTCGACGTAGAGGCGCAGGGCGGCGTCACGTTGCACAGGGTCGGCTTGTTGCGCCCGCGTGAGGTTCGGCTTCGGCGTGATGGCGTCATAGACCTCTTTCAGCGCCCAAGCCAGTTCTCGGGGTATGCCGCCGTCAATCCACGCCTGATAATCCGGCTTCGGGAACACCTGCGGCTTGACCGTGTAGGCTTGCTTTTCGGTGTCGGAGAGGTTGTCAAAGTCAGCGACTCCAAGGCCGCGCTCCTTCCAAGTGTCCTTGCGGGCACCGCCGATCTTTTCGCCAAAGTCTTCGATCTTGGCGGCGGATTTCTTGGCACGTTTGGCTGGTGGCACCTGGGGCGCGGGTTGTTCCTCGGCGGGCGGTGTTGTGACCACTTCGGCGGCGGTTTCTGGCTCTGGTTGCGTGACCGTAGGTTGCACTTTTGCGCTTGGAGTCTTCCACTTCCGCCATTCATCCACAAACAAGCTGGCCTGTTCCGTGATGTCATTGGATCGCCCGAGTTTGGAGTAAACGACTTCAAGCCTGTCGTTAAGCTGAGATTCCGTAGTGGAGCGAGTGACAGTCTGGAAACTCGTGAAGCCCTCCACTGTTTTGAAAGTGGCAGACATCGCATTGTCATCCTGAGTGATGCCATCACGAAACTCTTGCACGACATCGCGCACATCATCAGCGTTCTTTGCTGGAGTAGAAACAGCGGTTGTCGCAACGAGTTCTGCCTCCATAAAGGCATTGATTCGCTCGATAAGTCCGGGGGCAAGGCTGCGAGCAGTTCCGCCGCGTTTTGCTACGCCATCTATCACAGCAATGAGGTAATCAGCCTGCTCTTGCGTGAGAGTGCCGTCACGAATGGCTTCGAGAGCACTGCGGCGTTTGGTATCTGCATTCAGGAGAGCAAAATAGCGGCTGACATCAGCATATAGGCCACGGTCGCCTTGTTTAGCCTGTTGCGCCTCCGGTGCCCCTGACACAATCTCCAAAGCGCCACGATTGGCGGCGGCGATGTCGGCAAATCCGGTCGCCAAGTCTTCACGTTGGCCGTTTCGCGTGCGCTCGACGTAATAAGTGCCGTCGTTGGCCTGCTTGATGGCGTAGCGATCACCGTTGACGTAGGCAACGCCTGTGTCGTTCAGGTCACTCGAAAAGCGGCGCATGTCCACCTGCTCGATGCGGTTCAAACTAGCCTCCGGTGCCCATTTTTCGAGGCGCACGGCCAGTTCATCGGCATCCAACTGAGCCGAGCCAGTGCCACGCTCGACGCTTTGACGCAGGCGAGCCGCAGACTCCGCGATGTTGCGGTTGTAGTCCGGCCCCTGCTGCTCGTAGGGAGCCGCCAGCGCGAGCAATTCCGCAGGACTGCGACCGGCATGGATCGTGTCAGCCTGTGCGCGTAAACCGCTGGCTTTGGGCGCGGCAGGCGCATCGTTCGAGCTATCGCGTGCAATGGCGTATTCCATCGAATCCATGAGGACGCTGTAAGCGTTGTGACGGCGCAACCACACATGCGCGGCGGCCAGTTCCTTGATGGAGAACTTGCCTTCAAGAATTTCATCATACACAGAACCGCCACGTTTGGCGATGCCAGCCTGATCGAGCCCGCTGGGTGCCTCCAGTTCGCGAAGTGCCTCCAAAACCGGCGTTGCAGCGGCTTCAATTTCCGCTTCGGTCATTTCGGCAGCGCGGGCCGTGTCTGCCAGAGTGAGATTCCGCGATTCGGTAGGCCACTCAACCGGAGCGGCGGCCGTCTCTTCGGCGGGCGTCATGGCAGCTTGTGCCGCCTCCACATTGGCTGCGTTGGTGGCTGCCTGGGTGCGAACACGCATCAAGATCACATCCGCGACCGGCGAGGAAACGACCAAAGCGCCTTGGTTCATGTCTGCCTCACTGCGGAGGCTCACTTTTTCCTGACCGAGCGCCCGCATGGCCGCCAGAATGTCCATGAACAAGTCCGCATTGAAACGCCCAATGCTTTGAGCGCCTTCTTGGAGGTTGTGCTCGTAGCGGTCAACATTGTCCTTCCGGCCCACTTTGCCATTCTCAACCTCGCCGACCACGGCAACGGAGCCATCAGGATTCAAGAACAGGTCAACGTAAGGAACGGCATCGTCAAAAGTGCCGCTGCCGTTTTTGACTTGGAAATTCACATCGCGGAACACGGCGCTGGCCTGCTTCAAAATCTGCCACAAGCGCCCGGTGTCGATGCCGGTATGTAGAACTTGAGTATCGGCGGGAACTACTTGCCGCCAGTTTGCCGGGAAAGCGCCAAAATCTTCCTCGTGCTTGGACTGCGGGCCGATCTGACCGCCCTTGGCCGTGTAAAGCATGGGGTCTTCCGCCGTGCCCTGCCCCTCAAACGGAGCCATGAAGAGGTATTTGCCATTGGTGGCAACCAGCGTGTCGCCCACATCGACCACCTGCATGATGTTCATGCGTGTTTCGTCCGTGCTGGCAAACGTGCCCGCCACTTTTACGATGTCCATCTTGGACAGCTTGGCCTTGTTCAGCGACGGGATGCCGGAGGGACGGATTGCAGTCGGCTTGGGATAGGTGGCGCTTGGTGTCGAGGTCGGGAAGCCTTTGGCGATCTTGGCAAACTCCTTGAGCGTTTTCTTGTCGTTGATGAGCGTAAACGTGCCATCGCCAGGAATCTCGATGATGACTTTCGGGCGCAATGCGCGAATGCGAGCGGCTTCCTGGTTGATTAACTCCCCAAGAGCCTTGTCATACTCGGAAAAGCCTGCTTTTTCGGGTAGCTGAATCAATGCTCCAAGACGATCTTTGATTTTGGCAATACCTACTGGAGTGTAGGCTTCCGCATTGCGAAGCAGTTGCCGCAAAAACTCGCGATGACCTTCAAGGGCGGTCATTTGCGCGGAGATGTTGTCGCCTGAGTCAAAATCAGGAGCCTCGGCAATGGCATCGTCCAACTTTTCAAGAAGGAAACGCTTCATCTCCTTCAACGCCTTGGTGTCGGCGGGCTTCTTCTCCTTCACGGGTTCCGGCGTCGTGACTTCCTTGGTCGGGATGCCTGCTTTGGCGGCTGCCTCAGCCTCTCTGCGCTCGCGATTTAGACGCTGGGAGCTTTTGGTTTTGAGTGTGAGTTGATCGAGAGGAATACTTTTAACGCCAAACCATTCCACCCATGCAACCGGCGTCCCGTCCGCGTTGTTGGTGATTTGGTCGATCATGGACACGGCCTCTTTGCCTGCCCCATCTGTCCACGTCACGGTATCGCCACGTTCGGGAACTTCGGCCTTGGCAGGGCTTGATGAGTTTGCCGCTTTGAACTTTTCAAAATGTTGTTTCAATGCCGCGAAATCTACTTTGCCACCCTCTAAAACGGCATTAGCGGCTTGCGCACCGCCTAGCCAGCGAGGATTAACCATGCCGGTAAATTTGGCAGTTTTCCCGGTTACAAATTCAGACAAACGGACTTTATTATAGGCGTTGGCAAAGTCCTCACGTTGGAACAAAGATGTCATCCACTGCAAGGCCACCGAATCAATCTGCGCTAATTCTTGAGTGGTTTTCTTTTCTTCATCCGCTATTTTTTGCTGGCGTTCGGACTCTCTGATTGTCTGTTCTGCTGCAAAAATTTCTTCGGCCAGTTTGGACGCATCCAGGGTTTGAATGGTAAAGCTCGATTTTCTGGTCGAGTTGCCATCAGGAGCAGAAACATTGGAGCGAATACCAGCTTCGCGAAAACGCTGACGCACTTCATCGCGCTCTTGTTCTGTCCAATGTCCAAAACCATTTTTGGAAATGGTATTACCAGAAAGTTGCCATCCAGTGCCAAGACGAGGCAGCAATTCTTCCCGGCGCTGCTGGGCTTGGTCGGCTTTGGCGCTGGCTTCAAGGACGCGCTGTTCGCTTTCGATGCGGCGCACACGGTCAGCTTCTTGTTGGGCGGGCGTATATGTCGCGGAATTGGCTGGAGCCGCCCCCTGTTCAGAGGACGGCCCCGTAACTCCTTCCGCGCTTGGTGGACGAGATGAATCTTGATCCAACTCCGCGTAAACGGCCTGCCAGTCCGGGCTTTCTTCGAGGGACGAGTCAAAGCCGGTCATCAAGCGCCAGAACGCCCGCGAATACTGCCGGAGTGCGCCATTGGGGGCGAGCTTTTCGAGACGTTGCGCCAGTTCGAGCGGCGTCTTGACTCCGACATCGACCAGCACGCTCGCGGCCTTCATCATGGCGTCGCGGCGCTCTTTCGGGAGGTCGGCTTGCGTCAGGCGAGCCGGTGAGGAGTAGAGGCCCGAGAACGCATCCGCGAGAGCTTGGTCGCCCGCGTCTCCATCCACCGCGCCCGCGCTACCCATGTCAGGATTGGACAGCTCACTCTCACGCGGGGCGGCTTCAGGAACAGGGTTCAGCACTTCTTGCTTTTGCCCTTGGGCTTTGGTTTGCTCTTTTTCATTGGTGGCTTGGGTTGTCACAGGCGGGATTGCCTGGGAAGTGTTTTCACGCTCTTTTTCCGGGGTTTGGGCGGATTCCACGCTCTTTTTCCGGGGTTTGGCGGGCTGCTTCTGCGCCTTCTCCGGCTTCACGGCTCCCTGTTCATAGCCGAACTCGATGAGAATGGCCTGAATCGCTTGGATCTCGGCTTTGATTTTCGGAGTGGCGGCGGCAAGGAACTCGCGCAGCGCCTGCAACACGGCCTCCAGGTGTCGAAGCACTGCCTCAGTGATGGAATCGGTAGCGCGGAGCTGGTCGAGCATGCGCAGCCCTTCCATAGCTCGTTCCCACGGCACCTTGGAAAGCGCCGGGCCGTAGGCTTCGATGACCTGCTGGCGCATTTCCTCGGTGAAATGGTTCTCCCAAATGTCGCCATACCATGCCTCGCGCCATTGCTCGAAGGGCAGGTTCAGCGGATTGGTGCCTCCGCGTTTGTAAAGACGGCGGGCGGCTTCGAGGTTCGCAGAGTGGCGGATTTCCTCGTCCAGAATGGCCTCCACACGTTTGGCGGCCGTTTGGGCGTCGAGTCCGGCAAGCTGCTTCACGAGCGAGGGCATGTGAAAGACAATCGTGCCGTCGTAACCCGTCCACATGCCACCAGACGCCATCTTGCTCGCCTTCTGCGACTCCTTGATGAGCTTCTTGAGCTTCGGTGACTTGGCCGAAACGGCTCCGATCACGCCACGGGCGATGTTTTCGTGAGCCTTGGGGGTGAGTTGGCCGCTTTGTGCGGCGGGCTTTGGTTGCGCATCTTTCTTGGTGGAATCAGCAGGCTTCTCGCCCTTCCACTTGTCGAAGTTCGGCTCGGCCAGTTCCAAACGAACGGCCTCGGCCATGTTGGGGTTGGCTTGAGCGACGGGCACATGTTGCTTTTGGGCAGGATTCCAAACCTCGTGATTGAGCTGGCCTCCCACAAATTCATGGTAGGTTTTGCCGGATGTGAAATGGCCTCCATGCTGGTATTGGCGGCGCAAGTAATCGCGCCACTCGTCCACGGTTTTCTCTGAACTTTTGAACTCTGTTTTTGGGCCGAGTCGGTAAGTTTTGCCTTTGTGAGTGACTATTTCGCCCTCGTGGCTGTACTTCACTTTTTCGGTCGGGCCTTTGTATTGGTCGGCTGGAATGAGTTCGTAGCCTGAAACATCGTATCCGAGATAATTACCACCACCGCCAATGGCAGCGAAAACTCTTCCTTCATGTGTGAAGGTCTTGGCGATCTTGTTTTTCTCCGGCATCCCGCCAGTCATTGCGCTGGCAATGTCGCCAGCAGTGGAGCCGAACACGCCTGAATCGACTCTTTGCCACGGCACAACAATGGTTGGCTCGGTGTCTTTGCCTTGCGCTCCAGTCGTCAGTTCAGTTTCGACAGGAGCGTTCGCACCATCGCCTCCTTGACCCGCTGTTGCATCCTGCGGTGGATTCGTCGCATTGCCAGTCTTTCGAGCACTCTTGGGTTTATGGGTGGGTGCGTTTTCATTGGGTGCAGGTGTTGGAGTCGTGGCAACGGACTGAGAGCGTGCCAGCGCCCCCACGAGCGAAGGAGCGCGCTCACCCAGCATCGCCAAGGCTTGCGGCGGCACGGCGATTGTGACGCCTTCTGGCAGCGTGTAGCGTCCCGGCCCGGTTTCCGTGACAGCCGGCGCGTTCTTCGTGCTGGATGGCGGCCCGGCCACATCGGCGGGCATGGCCTGCTGAAAGGCAACGGCGTTGTCACCCTGCAAACCGATCAACGCCTTGGCCTCTGGTTCCGTGAACTCGCGAGCGCCGGAAATGGCCTTGGCAATGCCGGTGTAGAGTGGCTGCTGATCGGCGGGAAGCTGGCGCAGTTCGTCGGCGGCCTCGAAAGCGAAGGTGGAAGCGGCAGCGAGGTCATTCCCCGCCTTCTGTGCCCGTGCCTCGGCAGCCATCAGGCGCGGAGACTTCGGCATGGTGGCATTGCCAGCGGCGACTTGCTCGATGTCGGCTTGTTCCTGGGCGGCGGCCTGCAATTCCGCGAGGGCACCCACAAACGATTCGCGAGCGGCGGCGTGCTCCGGCGTGTTCATCACGCCCATTGCGACATCGAAGTCCTCGGGGCGCATCGGCTTGAACCCAGCCACGCCCGCCATGTTCCGGTTGAAATCCTCGGCCCATTTGGTTTTGAGTTCGCCCATGCGAGCTTCCAAGCCGCGATTCTTCCACGCTTGCGCGGCCACACCGCCCCCGGTGAACAACGGGCCAAGCACCATGCCACCAGCGGCCCCCATGCCGATTTGCTGAACGAGGGAATCAAGATTCGGGTCGGTTTCGCCAATCGCGGCAACGCCTTCCTCCAAGCCTTCCATCGGCGCGGCTGCGGCGCCGGCCTTCACGCCAGCCACGGCGATGTTGCGGGCCTTCTGGCCGGTGGTGAGCGGAGCGCCAAACTTCGGTTGCACGATGCCCGCTTTCGCGAAGGCGTCGGCCTCTTTGGTGATGGCTCCTCCGACTGCGCGGCGTGCCTGTCCGAGCTTTCCACGAGCGGCGGCAAACAGCTTCGATTCGTTCGAGAGCGCATCCAGGCCAGCCGTGAGGGTGCGGCGGAGCGCGGCGCGTGCCCCGGACACAATGCCCTGACGGGCGGCACGCTCTGCAATAATCTCTGGCGTGGCGGCTCCTGCGGTGAGGAAGCCAACGCCAGCCTCGGCGGCGGTGGTAAGCGCCTCGGTGGCGAGTTCCTGCCTGCCGGCGACAAAGCCGCCCTTGGTCAAACCCCAAGCTGAATCTGGACTCGTGGAAGTCTTGCGGGTGATGAGGTCGAGCGCCGTCTTGATGTCGGCAGGATTCGACAAACCCATGATGCCCCCGGCCTGCTTGACAAGGTTTTGCACCTTTGCGGGAGTGTCAGCCTTCTCGATCTGCTGGCCGATGGCGAGCACCTGACCGGCTTTCTCCGGTGTCAACGTCACGCCAGCCAATGCGGCCCGTTCCTGTGCCTCGCCAGCCGTGGCGGTGCGCGGTGCCTCGATGTAGGCCATGACCTTCTGTTGCGTCTCGCGGTCTTTGGCGTCCATCGTGAGCATGCCGAGCAAAGACGCCCGTGCGGATGGGTTCGCGGTTTGCAGGTAGTTTTGCACGATGCCGCGCAACGCCGGGTCTTTGTTCACGTCGAAGGTGTCTCGCGTGGTGTTCAAGTCCTTCGCGCCGTCCTCGGTGAGCTGGTGGTAGGTGTCGAACGCGGCGGCGGCGATCCTGTCGGCGAGTTCCTGCGGCACTTCATCGCCGGGATTCGCCTTGTTCATCCAGGCTTCGAGGTCGCCAAGCGGGCGGTCGAGTTCGTTGCGCGTGCCGATGCGATGCAGGAAGCCGCTGGAACGCTTGAGCCAGTTCGAGAACTCCTCGTTGCTAAGCGCCCCCGCCTCCGTTTCCGCGCCGAACAAGTGCATGGCTTCTTGGAACGGCAGGGCTGCCCCTTGAGCACCAATGCCGATCATGGGCATGATGAGTTCCTTCACGAAGCCGCCAGCCTTGCCGAGCAAGCCTTTTTCCGTGTAGGGCTTGAGCATGGCCTCGCGCTGTGTGGCAAGGCCGGAACGATTCGGCAAAAGGTTGTTCGTGGCCTGCGAGGCGTGCTGATCGAAGAAGCCATTGACCACATCCGCCTTTTGGCCTGCATCGCCCTTGGCAAACATGGCCGCCTGAGTGCGGTTCTCTGGCTTCGTCAGCCATTCCCCAAACGCCTTGCGCGTGCCTTCCTGCGTGGTGTCGGTCTGTGTGATGCCGTGGAACTTCTCGGCCAGCATGCGCCCGTCCTGAACGGAAAGACGACCATCGAGCACGTTGCGGCGGATGGCATCAGGCGAAAGGCCAGCGGCGGCGAGCTTCGTTTCCAGTTCCACCGGGTCTTTTGTGGTGCCTGAGATGTCGAATCCGCTCTGGATGTAGTCGCGGAGTTCCTGCGGGCGCATGGGTTGCCCGCCGCCCATGTAGTAGATGGGCAAGCCGTTCTGGTTCGCCTGGGTGATGCGTACTTGCTCGTTTTCCTGCTCCCACGAAGTCGGCGGGAACAGGCGAATCTGGTTGTTCCGCGTGTCCACTGTGCCGACAAGCTGGCCGTCACGACTCAAATCATGCGTGCCCTGCTCGTTGGTGGTGACACTCCACTTCTCTGGGTCGGTGATGCCGAGCGATTCGGTGGCGAGCGCTTGCGCGTCCTTGCCGGTGGCTGGCAGGTTATCGGCGGCGAGGCTTTCGAGAATGGTGTCTTTGAGAGTAGGCTGAGGGCGGGCGAGCGCCTGCGCGGCAGTGCCGGGTTGGAGCACGCCTTGACCGGGCTGCAAACCCTTGTCAGCGCGAAGATCGAGCAGCTTGCCAATCAGTTTGCCCGTTTCCGGCAGGCTCACGCGCTCCACATCGTCGGCGAGCGGGCTACCTTCATCAGCCAGCCGGGCTTTCGTGAAGGTGTCCACAATGCGCGGATCTTTGAGGGCGTCACTCAGGCGCTTTTGCCATGCCGGTTCATGCACGGGTGCCCCGGCTTTGGCGGCTCTCTCCATCGCATCAAGCTCCAGCGCATCGCGGCGGTTGGCGTGCAGCGTGTCGAGGGCGAGCTTGGCCCGCTGTTCGTCCATCTTCTGAATCTCGGTGGCAAGCGGGTCATGCGCGGCCTTCGCGGCTTCGAGTTCCTGCTTGGTGCGGTTGTACTGTTCAATCCATGCCTGCGCGGCGGAAAGGCGTGAGGCGTCGGTGGTGTCGATGGGCGAGGCAATTTCCTCCTCACCGAACTTTTGGATGGAAACAATGCCCTCGGGGCGCTTCTCGTAGCGGGTCTTGGACTTCTCCAACTTGTCGAAGGCATCAGCGGCGAGGTCGAGCCGGTCTTTGACGGGCCGCAACGCAATCTGCTGCTGGTCCTGCATGAGCCGCAACTCAGAGGCTTTGAAACTGCGCTCGTCCTCCTGCTGCTTCGCGGCGGCCTTGCGCTTCTCGATGGCGGCTTTTGCCGCGGCTTCACGATCAAGACCGAGCGGCGTTTGTGTGAAACTGCCCGTTTTGGTGTCGGGTGCCTCGGTGTATCGCTGGCCGGTGTTTGGATCAACCTTGAACAACGGCTTGGCCTTGTCCTCGGGCTGGCGAACTCGCTCGCCGGTCGGGAGGGTGAACTCGTAGAAGGGCGAGCCGGTCGGGTCGGTGGTGCGGTTGATGGCCGAAACGGGAACGTCGTATTGTTTGCCGCGAGGGTCGCGGTAGGACACGGCGGGGCCGTTCTGGCCCTGCTGCGGCTCGCTCGTGAAGCCGCTTTCGTAGAGCGGAGCGCCGTCTTCGTGGCGGGCCATCGTGTCTTGCCCGGTCGCGGCATCCGTTTGGATCTTCACCCCGGCATTCTTGGCGGCGGCGATCTGTGCCTTTTGAGCGCGTGCGGCTTCGTGAGCGGCTTCCTCGGCTGCCTGTTGTGCTTTCGCCGCCTCCTTCTGCTGCTTTACGATGAAGTCTTGTTCAGCAGCCTGTTGATCCATGACGGATGTGGCGGCTTGCTCCTGCTGGAGTGCTTCGGTTTCGGGCGTGCGACGAAGGAATGTTTGGGACATGGGAGGCAAAGGTGTGGTCGCGTGTGAGCGACGGTTTGAACCTTTGCGCGTCTCGGGTGCCGTTTTTTGAAATGCAACTGGCTTTAGCCCGGTGATGAATTAGCCACGCGCACAGCCGCCGCTAGAGGGCATCTTGATCTTGAAATAGTCTGGCGGCTTGACCGTGCCACGTTTCGGCGGTGTCCTGTCAGGACGAAACTCGCGGGTAGGTTCTGGCATGGCCGTTATTTGGATGGCATGGGCCGATTGGCGGCGAATTGCGGCTTCTTCTTGTCATCCTCCAAGGATGTCATCGCCTGATTGTAGCGTTCCTTCGCGGCTGGATCGTCAAAGGTGGGTTTTGGCACTCCTGCCGGTGTTGGTGTTGGAGTGCTCGCTTGTGTTGGAGGTGCGGCAGGGGGGCTTGGCACGGCGGCAATGGGAGCTGAGGGCTTCGGTGTGTTGACCGGGGCCGCAGCAGGCTTCGCTTGGGCCATAGCTTCGTTTGAATAGGCGTTTCCTTGTCCCTGACGCTTCGCGGCGGCTCCGAACCACTCGGCGCGGCTTTTGCCTTCAAACGTGGCAGGACGTGGCGGCCCCATGACTTCAGGCTTTGCAGCGGGCGGTGTGGTCGCTGGGGGTGTGCTTGGAGTCGATACAGGCACACGCTCATTGGCAGGGTTGCCAGTCGGCAGCGGAGCCTTGGGGCCAATCGTGCCTTTCTCATCCATGTAGCTGCCCTTGTTGGCCGCGTTGAATGCCGCCCGCTTCGCATCAAAGGTGCCATCCGCACGCGCTGCGTCGATGTTGTCCTGCCGCGTTTTCTGCTTGTAGTCAGGCACAAACTTGTTGCCGCGTTTTGAAATCGGCCCTTCATCCGGCCCGCCCATCATGGTTGCCCGCTGCACACTGGCATTGATTCGAGCGCCTGGGATCTTTGTGCCATCAGTGTAGTAGAGCGATGAACTGCCGCGTTGACGGTAATTAGCACGCGGGGAGCGATAGGAGGGAGAGAAGGCTTGTTGCGGCATGCCGCGAGGCTTGGGTGCCGAATACCAGTTTCAAGCACATTCTGGTATCAAAGGCGCTGGCGATAGTCCTGCGGCCTCCGACGCCTGCGCACCTTCTGCGTTAACAGCGTGGCACTTCCACGGCATTTCCACGCCATGCCAAGGCCCATCACGTCGTCATCATGGCAGCCTTCCCGTGCCGTGGCCTTGCCGTTCTTGTCCACAATGAAGGTACGCCCCTCACCAATGATATGCGGACACCACAGATCGAACTCCTCGTTTTGAATTGCGAGCGCCAGACCATCGGTGATGTCGGTTCGTTGGTCGCGGTCCCTGAGCTTGAACCCGAGCATGAACTTCGGCGTGTCGCGGTCGAATGGATCAACAATTTGACGCTTGTAGATGCTGATTCCGGCGTCTTTCAGCCGCTCCAGCACATGCAGGCCCATATTGATTTCCAGAACCGCTATGCAGTCACCGTAGTAGCGGCACAGGGCAATGATGAAATCGGCGGTGGTTTGCGTGGCTCCAGTGAACGGGGGCCTGACACGAGCCACTACGGCCGGTTTGTGATACGCCCTTGAACCGGCATCGACAAACTCGGCCCGCAGCACGCCGATTGAATGCCGGTCAGGGTCGTTGCTCTCCGTTTGATCCTCTCCCGTGGCCGGATCACACCACACGATGTAGGCGCACCCGATCTGCGGGCGCTCCCACACCATGAAGTTGCCAAACCCATCGGGATCACGCTGAAAGTCGTAATACCCGTCGTTCTCCACCAAGTTGCCAGTTTCAGGCGGGTTCAGATGCGTGGCCTTGAGCCACTTCGAGAGTACCGACTGATTGAAACGCGGCCTTCCACTGGCGAGAAAACATGAAACATCGTCCTCGGGATAATAAGAATCAAAGGTGTCCTCGGAACCGCCGCACTCTGACGCCATGATGGCACGCCGCCAAGCAATCTGCTCGTGTGTCCACCCGTATTTGCGAATGCCGTTGATCTCGCGAGCGGTCAGTGTGGCGTCAATTTTGGCCCGCATCTCTGGTGTCACAGGCTTGACGTTCTCCTCAAACTCAAACCAGCCGGCGAATACCTTCACCCAGCCGTTGCCGGGGGCAGTGTTGCCCTTCTGCCATTCCACCAAGTAGTCATCGAGACTCAATGCGCCCTGCCATGTCGAGTGATGCCAACCACTCGCGCCCTCCGGGGTCGATTCGGCGATAGCCAGTCCAGCGTCATTCAGAGACGGCAAACACGATGCCATGATCTTTTCGTCATCCTTCACGCCCCCCCTTGGATACTTGGCTGACTCTGAGAACAGGATGGCTTGCCGTGTTTGCGAAATGCCTGGGTTCTTGGCCTCAGCGCTGGTGATGGTGGCACATGAGCCATTCCGCCATTGCATCTTTCCGGCCTGCGGTGCGAGCGGGTTGTTCCACGGAAAGCGGTCGTGGCTCGAATAGGTTTCCATCCGCTCCAGAATCTTCGCTGCATTCGGAGCCACATCAGCGATAATGAGGGCGTCCGTGTTCCTCTGCTGGCAGATGTGATAGATGATTTCGACGGCCATAGTCGTGCCGCCACACTGCCGAATCTTGGTGACGATGATGCGAATGGCAGCGATTCCAAGTGCCGTCAGGACTTCAAACGCCTCAGCTAACCGCCGTTGCAATACATTCGCCGTTGGCGTTTCCAGCTTCTTGTTGAGAGCGTTCTGAATCTTGGCGCACGTCTCGAAGTGGATCAGCGGCGAGTGTGCAGCCAAGTGGAAATCGGCATTGTGGTCGGACATCCACAGTCTCTTGGGTGCCGATCACGAAAAGCAAGTGCGCTGGTGAAAGCTCCGGTAGCACTGAAAAAGTGGTTATGTGAATTTATGAATTGTTGTGGAAAAGTGTTATGGCGAAATCCATTTTCCCCTAGTATGCAGATAACCCGCTATGCTCCACTCTCACTTTTCGTGCTCGTGCGAAGGAAGACAACCTTTCAGCCTTGATTGACCGATTGCTTGCGGACTGGATGAAATGAGCGAATTTGCCCGAAGCCAAAGGGGTTCCCTGCGGTATCTACGGCCACCTGATTTCTGCCCGTCCAAAGGTTGATCGAGGGAGGCGAGATAAAGCTATGCCAAAACCAAATAAGCAACAACGCCGACCGAAGGTTGGCTCCAGTGGGTGTTCGCCTTCTTGATTTTATGGCTGACTTCGACACCAGATTCAAAAGCAACACCGTGGAATGGGCGACACCGCCCGAGGTGTATGACCCGCTCAACCGTGAGTTCGGGTTCACGCTCGACGTGGCAGCAACACCGGAAAACGCCAAGTGTCCACGCTACTACACCCGCAATGATGACGGGCTGGCGCAACCGTGGGACGGCGTGTGCTGGATGAATCCGCCCTACGGTAAAGATGTCCCGAAGTTCGGGCGTCATGGCGTGGAACTCTGCGGCACGATGTTCGGGCTGCGAATCTACCGGCATCGAATCTTCGAAACGAACTTCCAACTGCCGCTGCCGCCCGCGCCGTGCGACCACTCGCGGCACGCGATGAACCCGCATAGAGCGGAAGGGCGCGCACGAATCTACGCGGAACATGGGCGGCAAGACCCGGAGAAACTGTGGGCCGCTGAAATGGGCGTGGAATGGATGTCCCGCCACGGAGCGCGTGAGGCTGTTCCTCCGTGCTTCACAGAATGGATAGGCCGCGAACTCGCCAAGACGGCTAGGCGGCAGAACGTCAAGGATCAGGCACAGCCGGAAGATCATAATCAACCCTCAAAAACCTAGCATCATGGCAGAAAAAAACGACACTCAAAAACTAAACCGCGAGGCTGTTGACCCTGAATCCGCTGGTTCTGCGCTTGAAAAATTGCAGATTCATCGCCCTCGAAGGGTGCCACTATTAACCGTCGATCTTGTGTGTCTCCAACGTAGCAAAACGCAGGAAGCAAAGAAAAAGCATCGCGACTCCAGCGCGTGTGACATGAAACATGGCCGAACGTGTGGCGCATGTCACTTTTACTCAGGAGCCATCGACGCTCTGTCTGAATTGGTTGGCGAGTTCGGAGTGATTGATTAGCAGAACGACCAAGCTCACCCCACTGCCGCGAAAGCGAGCGTGGGCGGCACAAAAAATCTATGAAAAACCAAAACACAAACGAATCGGAAACGCCAGCGGCAGTTGCGGGTGCAGCGCCTTGTTCGGCGGATTGTCCTGGCAACGAATGTGAATGCGAGAAGTGCGGCTGGAGAGGCTGTGATTACACCCACGCGCACAACCGCGTCTGTGAAGTGTGCTACGCGGACGAACCCAAAGAGGAAATTTCCATCCAGACGTTAATGGGACAAAGGCATCTTTTCCCATCCCATTTCACAAAGGCAGAGACGTTAAGCCTGGGCTTCTGCGCAAGGCGATCTGCAACCTGGTTTTTGGATGACATATGAAAAGCTGCCTCATCACCATCGGTCTCATTGTTTGGGTTGCTTACGGCTGCTCATTTCTTGTGGGACGCATTCACGCCGGCAGCGCTTACCTCAAGCGACAGCAAGAGGACAGCTACCGCGTCTGGGTCAAAATCACGGGGAATCCCAAGGGTCTCACCCTCGAAGAATACAACACGGCCGCGAGGCTCGGCATTGCAAACCGCTGATGGCACGCACGGGCAAAATCGCACGACTGCCGCTCGCTGTGCGCGAGGAGCTGAACCTGCGTCTCCTCGACAACGAGAACGGCCAGGACATTCTGGCTTGGCTGAATGATCTCGACGTGACGAAGGAGGTCATCACCCGCAGCTTCGCCGGCGAACCGATCAGCGATGCGAATCTGTCGCTGTGGCGCACCGGCGGCTTCGCTGAATGGTTGAAGGAGCAAGAGCATGTGCAGGAGGTGAAGCGCCTCAGCGAGTACAGCCTCAAACTCGCGAAAGCAGCCGGCGGCAATCTGTCGAAGGGCATGCTGGCGGCGAACGTCGGCAAAATTCAGAAGGCGCTGGAGCTGCATCATTCGCGCCGACACCCGTTTTTCTCGTGTTATTACTACGATGATATTAAATCCGACACTTCTCCGGCATGGCTTAAGACATGGTTTATTTTTAGCGTTGTTGTCTTTGGGGTATCAATGCTCGTGTTTTGGATTTTCAACATCGAATTGTCATGAAACTCTCGAAAGCCAAGAAGCGGAAACGCCAGCAACATGCCAAAGACCTCGCTCGCAAATACGGGACACAAAAGACGTGTCCGCGATGCGGTGCCGACATCGAAGACGGTGGGCATTATATGCCGCCATCGCTGGGAGAGCCTGGCCGATGGGTGTGTGACTATGTTGGCTAACAAATAGCTCAGCGACTGCCGATATGGACGCATCAAATACAACGGAGACGCTCGCCGGCAGTTCGCTGCAGCGACTGGTTAGGCTTCATCGTGTAACTTTATGAACTGCATCAACTGCTGCGAAAAAATAGAAACTGAATCTCCGCTACTGGATGTGTGTGGCAAATGCTACTACCCGCCTGTGTTGGATGCGTGCTGCGGTGGGCGGATGTTTTGGTATCGCAAAAATAATCCGGCTGCTCTTTTCATGGACTGCCGCGAAGTCGAGAAAGGCGCGTTTGCGAACAACTGGAATCCAAACTGGTGCGTCAAACCTGATGTCATTGCCGATTTCCGTGACATGCCATTCCCTGACGACACCTTCCGGCTCGTCGTGTATGACCCGCCGCACCTGACCAGCGGCTCGATGAAAAGTGTCATCAATAAAAAATATGGACTGCTGAACAAAGATACATGGCGGCAAGACATCGCGGACGGCTTCAATGAGTGCTGGCGCGTCCTTGCTCCTCATGGCGTCCTGATTTTCAAATGGAACGACGCAAACATAAAGGCAACCGAATGCGATTTAAAGGCACAGCACAAAAACCAAGTAGCTCTCTTCTTCGAGCAGGTCGATACAGCTCAACTTCGTAATCAAGGAGCAAGCAATGTCACAGCCACAAAACGCTGATCCATCCACCGCAGCACAGGGACTTTTGTCCCGCCTCGGAATTCTCCAAATGCCCACTCCGGTTGAGAAAATCGCGAAGGCTCTCGGAGCAGTAGTCCGGTTCTCTCCATTCGACATGGAGCTTTCCGGTATGATACACATAAAGGACGGGGTGATTATCATCGGAGTTAACTCGTTACACCACCCTAACCGCCAACGCTTCACAATTGCACATGAGCTGGGACATCTGGAGCTGCATCGTGACATGATCACCAGCAATGTTCATGTAGATAAGAATTTTCCAGGTTTGATGCGTGATGCAGTGTCAGCCACGGGAAAGGAAAGAATCGAAATTGAGGCCAACCAGTTTGCCTCTGAGCTATTGATGCCACGCTTGTTTATTGATCAAGCTTTGGCTGGGAAGCAGTTTGATATTGATGATTCCGGACCGATTGAAGAGCTTGCAAAAAAGTTTAAGGTGAGCAAGCAGGCGCTTGAATATCGTATTCGAAACCGGATCTGATTTATGAGCTTCGTTTTTTACGACACCGAGACCACAGGAACGGAAACGTACTTCGATCAGATTTTGCAGTTCGCTGCGATTCAAACCGATGCTGACCTTAACATAACCGACCGCTTCGAGAGCCGTTGCCTGCATGTGATGGTTCAGCCCGATTTACCCCAGACATCCAACAACATGAAAACGATATACAAATACCCGATCCAGATCACCGACGAACAAGAAATCTCGATGCCGCAAGACGCAAAAGTCATCCACGCAGGACTCGACCCGCAAGGAACGCCGTGCGTCTGGGCCGTGGTGGACACAGAACGCGAACCGGAGCCAGTGAGCATCCTCGTCTATGGCACCGGAAACCCGATGAACTACTTTCCTCACGAGCATGTGAGCAGCTTCACGCAAGGCCCCTTCGTGTGGCATGTGTTTCTTGGCTGAACAGTGATTATGCGACAAAGGTTGGATATTGAAACGCCTGTCTTTTAGCCCGTCACACTAGGCAACCGAACCTTAACCGTTCGTATATTAACACGCTGCGGATCGGAACTCACCAGCCCGGCACAAGCCTAGCCGGTTTCCGGCCCTGCGGGCGCATCCTCTCCAGCATCGCCAGCGCCGTCTTGGCCTGCTCACGAACCAGTTTTGGCGCGTCCTCATTGCGCAGCGGTGACACGTCGTGATTCACGATGCACGGCTTGCTAAAGAAAATGTCGAGTGCCAGCGGCAGAAAGATGGACTCCACGAATCCAGCCGGAACGGGCAACGCCACGCCGGGATCTTCGTCGGGATCGCCTTCGTCGTAAATGTTCGCCTGGGTGATGACTCCAAGCGTGGTGCGAGCCTGAAACTCAAGCACGGTATCCTCCAGCACGTACCCTGAGAGCATCATGCGCAGCTTCACGGCGTTGTTGGCAAGTGCCGACTCGATGAAGTAGCGCCTATCGCAGCCCGTGCCTGTCGCCAGTTCATCGCGACCGCCAGCCGGCCGAACCTTCGTGCGGCTGCCGCGGTAGCGCACCGGTTCAAGCACGATGATGATGTCAGATGCCAGTTCAGCGCAATCCACGTTGATCGTGGCTGTTCCTGCTGCCGTGTCGGACAGGTGCGGGAATTGCAGTGTGGCCGTGGTGCCTGTTACCGACAGGATGCGGTTCATGGCGGTGTCACCCGGCAGTTCGATCATGCAACCAGGCGACCATGTGGGCCAAGAGGCTGCTTCCACCGTCATGCCGCCATCGGTGAGGCCCGTAACGGCCAGCGTGGAAGGGGCACGGAAGTAAGCGCTCCGCTGCTGCTTGGTGGCAAACAGGGGTGCGAAAGCCGCCATCTGCTGCAACGCGGCGTTCATCGCGTCGATGGCGTCAGGCAACGGATCGTCGTAGGTGTCGCCAGCAAACGGAATGGTGCGCTGCTCCGTTCGGAGATAGCGAAACATGGCATTGATGGCTTCACGGACGGTCATAGATACAGCAACGCGAGATGATTGATGGCGAGATGCAGCGTGTTATCTGCGGCGATCATCAGCCAGACAGCAAGCCATGGTGGAGAGTCAGACGGGTAGCCAGTTCCTTGGCAATTTGACCACTTCCATTTCTCCTCCCACTGAAAGCGGGCCGGTTGCTCGTAATGGTATGGAGAAGGCTGTAAAAGCCTGTTCTTTGCATAGACCACAAAGCGAGCCAGTCGGAAACGGTCAATGAGCAGGTGAGAGAACCAGATGACGTACAGGGCCGCCCAGCTTTGGGTGAGCAGTAGAAACGGCAGGCTGTAAACCGTGGCATGGCAGAACGCCGCCCACGTCGATTTCGTCTTGTTCTGAGCCATCCAATCACTTTGGGTGACGTAATCGCCGAGGAGATGGAGAATCAGCGCACTCATGGCTTAGTGCGGCTGGATCGGCGTTGTGCATGCTTCCGGCATGCTCGGGCCGACTTCCTCAAGCTCGGCAAGAATGTCCTTTTCGAGCGCGAGCCGGTATTTGCGGCCTTCGCGCTCAATCTCATTGCTGGAGAAGTTGCCGACATAGACGCTCATGCCTTCCTTGAGGTCGGCACGCGTGCAGTCCGGCCCTTTGGTGACAATGACAGCCTCGCGTTTGGTGTCGTTGCCTTGAACTGCTGTGGGGAGCACGATGCCAGAGGCGAGTTTCTTGTCTCGCGGACTGACATCGAGCAGGACGAGATTACCGAGAGGCTTGATGCCGGGATTGGTGGGAACTTCGTTCATGGTGTGGTCGGTTCGAGGGTGAAATCAGGACTCTTTGCGGCGAACCCAGCCAGCCTTGGCGAGTTCGACCTTGGAGCCGGGGGATTCGATGGCAGCGCGAAGAACATCCTCCTCAACGCCGAGGATGGCAGCCAGTGCCTTGATGCGTTTCGGCTGCTCCACGTTGTCGAAGGCCAGTTCGGCGAGCTTGTCATCGGTGATCGAGGGAGCGTCCTGCGTCTGCGGCTCGCTCGTTTTTCCCGAGGCGGGCGCAACGGTCGGCTGTGAGGCTTGGCTCAGCCCAACCACGTTTTGAACGTCGCCTTCGTTGGCCGTGTCCGTTGCGCCCTTTTCGGGTGGGGAAGTGGTTTCGGGTGCTTTGGCTGGCTCGACATCGAACCGCGCAACGCGCCTGCCAAGAACGTCATGGTAGGCGTGCATCGCGGTTTGTTGCTCAACCAGCAAGGCATGATCTTCTTCGGAGAGTTCGACATTCGGCGGGATGTCTGAAAGGAAGGCATCGAGCTTGGTCAGGCGCTCGCCGAGTTCGGCGTATTCGGCCAGAACACGCTGTTTGAAGGTGGTGACAGGTGGAACCGGCATCTCAACCGTCACAACGATGGCATTCGGCAAACGCCGCTGATCCATGATGTCGTGTGCGATTTGAGCCTTGTTCGCCTGCCAGAGAGACAGCGGAACGCGGAGAACGTGTCCACCGGCTTTAAGATCCCAGCGGAACACATAAGAGCGCGAGCCTTTGGCATCGCGGAAGTCATAAGGGGACGTGTTGCCCACAGAGACGAGTTTGACGAGAACAACCGGTTCACCGGCTGTGAGATAACGGGCGAGAATCGAGGAATCGACACGCGCCGGGAGTGTGGTCGGGCTTGGCATAGGAGTATGGGGTGTAGTGTTGGGCTATTGCGATGAAAAAGGCCCGCACGGCGATGAACCGTGCGGGCCGTGAGTCGTTTACGAGGACAGCGTTGGCACTTCGAGGCCGGGGTGCTGGCCGGAGTGACGCAGGAGGGCGTAACCAGCGGTCTTGCCATCCGTGCGCTTGCAAGGTGCCTGACCGAAGATGGTTTGATAACCACCGCCCTCAACGAAAGCGTAGTCATCCTTGTCACCAATGAGCTTGTCGTCACCGACGTAGCAGCGAACTGCCGAATCGGCACCGAGCAGGAGCGAACTGATGTCCACAGCGCCGTTGGCGTTGCAAGGAATCAGGTAAGCGCCGGCATCAAACTCGGATGTCCAGGTGAAGTCAGCCGAGCAGTTCGAGGAAGCGCCCTGACCGCCAACGCCACGGGTGTAAGCATTGCCAGCAGTGTTCAGGCCCCAAGTGTCACCAGTCGCCACAAAGTTACCGAGGGTGTCAGTGCCCTTCGTGGAGGCATCGTTGGTGTTGTCCGGGTTCAGAATGTTCGTGATCGTGATCTGGTTGCCGTTGTTGTTGGAGCCCAGCCAGGACACAAAGCCCACGGAGCCGTCAGGATTGACGATCCAGCCATAATAGGTCGCGCCAGTGATGGCAGAATAGAACGCAGTCCAGTTGGAGTCCGCGGTTTGATCTTCATACCATTCGTAGTCGTAGCCACCGCAGAACGCCGTGTATGGCGTGAGGGTGTCAGACGCATGGCTCTTGAAGATGCAGGCCGCACCTGCGGAATCGACGCCAAAGCCCGTGCTCAAAATGGCACGAGGGGCGAGCGGGTCGGCGATTTGATCGCTTTCCGGGTCAACCGAGACGTGCTCGAACAGGCCAACGCCGTTCCAGTCGAGCAAACGACCGGTGAACAGCGGGTTTTCGTCGCCTTGAGCGCCAGCATGAGTCAGGGCAGACTCATAGCTGCTGCTGTTCTTGATGGACGGGATAGCCGCATCAGGAATGTAGCACATGGGGCGATAGATCGGGCTGCCGTGCTTGTTCTTGCCGATGTTCACCGACTTGCCGCCGATACGACGCCACTGCGGAACCGAATTGGTGATCGCAGACGGGGTAAGCGTGTCGAGGGCATTCAAGCTGGCGAGCGTCTTGCGGCCGTTCGGATAGATGATGTTGCCCGAAGCTTGGAGCTTGAGGGCCATCTTCATATCGTTCATGCGCTTACGGCCAAGCTTCTCGCGCATCAGCTTGAGAACGGCCATACGCACGCCGCCGCCAGCAGCCATGAATTGAAGCTGTTTCGCGGTGAACTTCACGGCATCGCGCCAGAAATCGACCTTGCAGTTGAAGGTTGAGAACGTGACGCTGGACTCACGCCCGCGAAGTTCTTCCTCACCACGGGCACCGGGGCCGCGAGGCTGGGACATGACGGTAAAACGCACGTCATCGCCAGCGAACTTGTTGAGTTCATCGCGGACAACGAAGGGCTTGCCGGAGCCTTCCGGCCCCTCGAACATGGAGAAGTCATCGACGCTGCGTGCTCCTTCGCGGAGTTGCTTGGAGAACAGCTTGCCGACAACGTTAGGATCAGCCGTCAAGGCGGCTGCCAAAGTCTGAACAACGGAATTGGAATTGTAAGTGGACATCGAAATGCCTCCCGAAAAGTGGTGTGTTTGGTTACTGGTAGGAACTGCCAGAAACTACCATTCGGGAGGCGTAAAAGGTCAGCTTGGTTTGCTGGTGCGTTTAACAATCTCCGCGAGGGTGGCTTCTTGCTGCTCAGGTGTCAGCTTGTCGAACTCTGCCTGTGCCGTCTCAACGGTGAGCGAGCCGGGGGCGAATGCGGGGCCAACGGGTGATCCGGGTATTCGCACCCTTTGATTGGGTGCGGGCGGAATCGGATTGTGCGGTTCGTTCTTCGCTGGCGCGGAGCTATGCGCTGCCTTGCCCTTGAAATACTTCTCGCTCACCCGCTTGGCGATATTCTCGGGCCAGTCAGGTTTCGCCATTACTGGATCGTTTTTACGTTCCGCAAGCACAATTTCAGCCTCGCAGTATTCGAGGAAGTCGGGCGACTCGGTGATGAGGTCGGCGAACTGGCTCATGGCGCGTTCGTGACTGGCGGCTTGCTCGCTCATCCACGCCTTTTCCTCGCGGGCATCCTGCTCGGCTTCGCGTTTGGCATCGCGGAGGTCAAGTTTCACATCCTGCATCTGTTCGAGCACATCATGCGCGGTGGGATCGAACTCGGCCTTCTTCCGGTCGTAGTCGGCCTTGAGGGTGGCGAGTTTCGCTTCCAGTTCCGCGACTTTGGGGGCCGTTTTCACTTCGGGCGCGGGCTGTTGATCGGTCGGTTTGTCGCCTTCCGGCTTCGGTGCGGGTGTTGCGGGTGCCTGGGGAGCACCAAACGCCTCAGCAAAGGCGTCAGGGGCCGCCTTGCCACTCCGCACAGCCGTCAATGCCTTCACCAGCTTGGAGCGATCCGACGCCGGCAGAGCTTTGATGGAGATGCGCTCGGGGCCTTCATCGCCAGAGTTGGCGGGCGGTGGTTCGTTGCCCTTTTTGTCAGGGGCCGCAGGCTCGTTTTTCTTCGGTGCTTCGCCTCCCTTGGGCGGTTCGACGCCGAGAGCCTTGGCGATGCGTTCGGGATCTCCGCTTTCGAGGTCGGCAACCTGCTCCTCGTTCAAGTTGTCGATGTTCACCTGTTTCATCGCCTCCTCCAAGGTCGGCTGCTGTTGGGGTGCATCGGTAGGTTTGGCTTCGGGCTTCGCGGCCGGTGCTTCGTTTTTGGCGGGAGCCGGATTCGGCGGCGTGGTTTCAGGGGCAGGCGCTGTGGGTGGTGTGGCGGTAGGGGCGGGCGCGGCTTCGGTGCTCATGGTGTTGTTTGTTGGGTGCGGGTTAAAGGCGGGAAAGGGTTTGGCGATAGGCGATGGCGTGCATGGCAGCGCTTCGCTTCGTCCAAAAGATGAACTGCGAGATGTATTGGCCGTCTGCGAACGTCCATCGCCAGCCAAGCGGTATGAGGCGGATGCCGACAGGCAGCAACGGCACAGCAAAAAACCGGCGATAGATCAGCAGGCCGACGAGGAACACGAACGGCAGCGAGAAGATGGCGAGGAAGGACAGGGCAACGTAGTTCATGGAATGAATGGCATTAGAATCTGGTAGTTTCTGGTAATCATCGCGAAAGACGGGCGCGGACAAAGAATCGAGTGGCATCACAAGGCCACGTCCACACGCGGTCAAAGTGGCAGCCCATGCGGTGCTTCCACCATGCCGCAGGCTTCTGGATCACATGAGCGTTCGAGCCATCAGGAAGAAGCTGGATCGCCACCTTGTTGTCAATGATGTAGAGCCAATCATGGCAGACGAGAGACTGCTTTTGCAGCGTGTCGTCTATTTCGTCCTCGGGTATGTGCTCCATGACATCGGTGCAAATGCCAATGTCGTAGCGGCCTCGGGGAATGGTGTCGTGACCAGGTATCGCCGGATCGTAGAGATGGCGCTTGGCCTTGGGAAACAGCGTTTCGAGCGCCTTCGAGTTGCCACAGCCCCAATCGAGGGCCGCTTTGGGTGTCACGCTGCGCAGTTCATGCGCCATCGCCTTGAGGATGGTCGGGCATGGGCCGGGGCCGTAGCTCGGATTGCTGGCGTGAATTTCGAGGTAGGCGGCGAGATGTTTCATTTCCAGATGGCTCCTTTGCGCTTTGAGAGATGTCTCAGGCACAGTGCCCACGGCTCCTTGAGGTCTTGAATCGCCTTCTCGTGCTCCTGCATCCACGCGGGCACCATGCCGATGCGGGCACCGATGCACATTAGCGCGTGCAGGGCCATCATGTCGCCCTTTCCATCCATGAACCGCAGCGGGTGCTTTTGCCAGTCGAGAGAATACATGACCGTGCGCCAGACGTTCAATGCCGTTTGGATCATCAAGTTGGCCGCCTCGTGGTTGCCTTCGAGATATTCGGAGTACACGAGCACGCACTGAACGCGGAGGTAGTTCAGCACAGCAGGCGGGTGATCTTTCTGCCACCACTCGGGAAAACGGGCATAGGTAGAGGCTCGCCACATGCCGTTTTTATCGTCTCTCAAGGTGTAATAGAAGAACTCGGCGGCGCTCTGGCTTGTGCGCCATCGGGCAACAAGTGGGTGATTTGTTGGCAGGTCGGGAACGGATAAAACACGTTTCTCGAACTCATCATGCTTGATGTGCCCCTCAATGGCCCGGTATGTAAGCCAGCACTTCGCATGCGCTCGATGCTCAGGCAGCACGCTAGGCGACTTGTCCTCATCGAGCAGGCTCCAGGCGGCACGCCATTTGTCATCCATGCTGGCTTGCGTGGATAGGAGCAGCAGGTGAGCACGTTCAGCGGGCGTTTTCATGGGTCAAAAAGGGTGTCTGGTTGTCCGCAGAGAGGGCACAAGCTACCGGGGCCGTGTCGCCAGTCGTGGCAGCCAATCCAGCAAAGGAATCGAGACAGTGCAGCCCAACAGCGTTCGATGATCGAATCAGCCCGACAGCCGGAATTTGGAACCACCTGAACAGCACGATCATCCCACAGTTCCAGCATGGCCGGGTCTTTGGCGTGCGTGATGGGCAAGACACGATCAAAGTGAAGCTGGAGCCACTTCTCAATTGCTTCACGGCAACGAATGGCGTCTGGCTTGTCTGGCGTAACGCGGGCCGTCAGAATGCGAACGTCTTTGCCTTCTGTGAGCCATCCATCAACTCGGCGCTCCATGAGTGGAATTGGAAGCCCGATGTGCTCCGGCCCTTTCCAGCCATCGTAAAACGCCAGAGTGCCGTCAAGATCGACGCCGATCCATCCTTTGTGATTCGTTCCGTGTGTGTCTTTTTTCATAGGTCAGGCGAGTTCGACGCTCATGGCAATGTGTTCCTCGGCAACTCCCACGCAGAGCGGAGCGCAGGCGTGTCCAAATACCTTCTCCATAGCCAGCAGGTGCTCATGCTTGCCCGCCAGTGGAACACCGGCCGCGTGAACGCCGTAAACGACACGCGGAACATACGGGAACATGCCATGCTCGGCATAGCCCCTGATCCAGTTGAATCCCACGGGAAGCAGGTTCAGCGGCACGCCGTACTCGTGCACCGCGGCGTTGAGATAGAACTGTTCGCCAAAGTCACCGACTTTCGGGCGCTTTGCGGCCCGCACATCGCCGAGAATGGCGCGGGCCAGCTTGAAGGCGGCGACATGCTGCGGATTCGCGAGGTTGCAGACGAAAAAGCCGCTGTTGAAGTAGCGCAGCGCATCGAGCCGGTGTTTCGCGATGTCGTGCGAGGCGAAGCTGTTCGGGTGCTTGTGTCCGTGGTCGCGTACAGCGCACCATGCGCCGCTCTGCCAGACCTGCGGCGGTATCGGTCGCAGCGGCCACCAGTCCAGATCACAGAAAATGAGCGTTTGCGGCCCACAGTGAAGATCCAGCATCAACTTGGTCGCGTAGCCGTCCTTGTCGTCGGCCTCGATCACCTGCACGGGCAGGCCAAAGCACTGCTTGAACCGTTTCACGGCATCCTCACGCAAATGGGCATAGGCAGGAGTGCAAATCGTGACAACGATGGCCTCGGGTGTCTTGGCTTTGCCGAGGCGGGAGGCGTGCAAACGTGGATCATGCCGCGTTGTGCGGCGTTTGGCGTGGTTGGGCCGTGTGGTTTTCATCTCAGATGTAGGCGAAGTCAGCTTTCTTCGAGTAGGGGCGTGGTTTGGTGCGCAAAATGGTGGTTTGACCGGGCGTGCTGGTGATGAGGAGATTGTTGCCGCGTGCGCCGTTGCCTCGCACGATCCACTGGCGGTCCATGAAGGGGCTGCCAGGCGGGACGTTGCCGGCTGAACTGCGGATCATGTTCTTGCCTCCCGGTCGTCAATAGGTGGCAGGGCAATGATGTCCTCGCGGAACCACATGCCAAAAATCTCCTTGGGTGTGACTTCCACCTTGTATTGCTCCCAATCCTCCATGGGGGTCGCGTCGTATTTCTGCGCCACAAGGTCGGAGCCGATCTCGGTTTCCCGTGTGCCAGCGCCGAAAAGCACGGAGCCAGGCGTTTGGAAGCTCGGGAACTCGCATTTGCCATGCAGTGCCTCGGGAAACGCTCCCTGATTGCTCAGGAAGTCCCAACGCACCGTGTCGGTCATGGGAATGATGCCGTTGAACGCGCTGATGGGCCACGGCTCGTCACTCCAGTAGTGCCGGATGATGAACGTCGTTGGAAACTCGCCGCCGTCACGAAAGCGGGCATGGTCGAGAATGCGTGCCGTCTCGCGGATTTCATTGTCAGCCCCACGGGCCGAGAGCGGCGGCATGTCAGCGCCGGCAATCTCGAACCACAGCTTGAGCAACACGGTCGGCCAGTAATGCGGGCGTCTGACTCTCCACTCGTGATACGGCACAAGGCGCTCCTCGTCGGTGAGGGCGCGGCCATAGAAGAACTGGCGGCCCTGCCCGGCCTTTTGATGCCAGCGCAGCTTGTAGGCTTGCAGCGCCTCCTTGGTGACACGTTCGACATCGCGCACATACTTTGGCGAGCCTGCCCACGTCACGCCCAAATCGGGAAGAACAATGTCCTGCTGGGTCTCGATCTGCGGGGCGAAGATCGCAAAGGCCCGCTCCTTGTTGTAGGGCGTCGGTGGCAGGTCATGCCATTCAAACCGTGGTGGGGCAATGGAGGGCATGGCTCAGGTGCGGGGGTTGCTCCCCCAGCCAATCACGTCGGCCTTGCGGAATTTGTAGGTGGCTTCGTCGGTGTCCTTGAACACAAGCCAGGTGAAAACTTTGGTGTACTGGCGCGGCTTGACGTGTGCCTTATCGTCGGAGGTCGATGCCTTGATGTCACCAGTGGGCTTGACGTTTACTCCCGTGGGAGTGACACCGCCTACGGGGTCGGTAACGGTAATCACATCCTCGTTATCAAGCACAAATCCTGAATCCACAGGAACAGTTGCTGAACTAGCGCCTGACGCTGAATAGACTAGATTGGCAGATCCATCGTGAATGTCCCGATACGGCTCACTCACTTCCAAGCCGTTCGCATCTGCTGGCTCATTATTTACGTCCAACGCGCCTTCTTCGGTGGGTTCGGCTCCATCCCAAATGCTCGTGGCGTAGGCGTCTCCGCGACCGCCTTTGAGGTAAACATAGAGCTTTTTGGGGCCTGCTGGCATTCGAGCCGCGTCGGATGCCATTTTTGGAGAGTCAAGACCGTCTTTGCTCCCAACGCAGCATCAGAGCGTCAGGCTCGGCATGCTCCGCATCGTGCATCAAGCAACCCTTCGGGCATTCAATGACGTGAATACCATCGAACGTGATCGTCGGGCGCTCGCCGTGAGGCTTGCAGCGGGGCGCATGGGCCTCGAAGTGCCGCATTTTGCGCTCAATGGCTGTCACAGGCCAACAAACTTGCGAAGGTCGTTGTTACGGTTCAGCCAGCCCTTGAGGAACTTGGCGAGTTTGCCCTTCGCGATGGTGCGATAATGCTCCTCGGTGCGATCTAGCATCGCTTTGGCGAGTAAGATGGCGTTGTGCCCCTCAACCGCGTGCATGGTGGCTGGCCCAATGACACCATCGACGGTGATGCCAGATGCTTGTTGCAGCCAGCGTGCGGCGCGACTGTGACCGGCATTCACGGCAATGTTGGCGACTACCTCGCCCAATTTCGCCGGCATCTCATGGGCGCGGCATTTCGTCCAGTACTCACTCCAGTAGATTTCAGCGGCCCTCTCGCGTGTGAGGTCGCGAATCTTCTCATTCGGGTGACTGCGTTGGTCGATGCCAAACTTGGTGGCACCGCCTGGGTCGTCAGGATCATTCTCGAAGGTGGTTCCTTCCCACTTCATAAGCCAGTCGAACCATGATTGAAAACGGGAGTCGGGTTTCATGCTTGTGGGTGGTTGAGGGCAAGAACGAGAAACACAGCAAAGGCGCAGATGGCGAAGGCCCACCCCATGCACTCCGCGAGGCTCATTTGCCGGAAACAGTAGTGGCTTCCGGTGGCACTGCCTGGGGAGGAGAGACGGCGATGGCTCCCAAGTCTCTGACAAGAGCGGCCTCGTCAGGATTGATGACGCCGTGCCGCTCCCCGTAGGCGAGCAGCCGGTCGCCGATGGCGAGGGCGCGGGCGGTGTCGGCGGGATTCTGGCAGGATACCAGAGCGAGGCAGGCGATGAGGGTGATGATGTGTGTTTTCATGGTTCTGTGTGAGATTTGGACAGAAAGGCTTTCAGGGCCACCGACCCGGCCACAATGGAGGCAAGGATCATGGCAACGATGCAGCGCGAACTGAGTTCTTTGGTGCTTTCGAGCACCGCGACAGCGGGAGTCAGAGCCGAGATGAGAAAATAGAGGGCGCCCTCCAGCAGAACCCGCTTGGAACACACGGGCGCACTGGCATTAACCTGAAGAGTCACAGGCCGCGACTCAGGCGGCGTGATGTGCGGCAAAATAACGGTTGGCGGGTCTGTGTTCATCATGCGGGTCTGTGTTCATCATGCGGGTCTGTGTTCATCATGCGGGTGTGTGATTCCAAAACCATGCGGCGGCGAGGCTGCCGATGCCAGCGGCCACGATCCATCCAGTGATGGCGTTCTTGTCTCCACGCGGGCCAAACATTTCGCGCAGCATCGCCCCTGCCGAAGGGCCGTAGAACGGACTCAGGGCCAGCGCGACAAAGATGCTGAAGGTCCGGCTGTCGATTTTGTCATTCCACAACAGGGCGGTGAACACGCACACCACCACGCAGGACATCCCGGCGAGATAGGAATTACTCAGACGCTTGAGGCTTCCGGCGATCTCCCGAAGCAGGTTCTCCTGAACCTCGTGGGATTCCGCCTCCCGTCTTCGCCATTCCGCCTCGTGGTTTTGCGCCCGCCGCATGACGTTCTCGCTGTTGCCGGGCTTTGACGGGCAGTCGTCGCAGGGATCGCCCGACATCACGCGTTCGTCGTGGTCGATGCAGACCACGACCGGCTTCACTTCATGGCTTGGAGGGCGGTGGGGCATGGCGGTCACTCAGGTTCAGCGCTTCTTGTTCAGGCCCATCAGTCCGATGAGTTCCATCGTCGCGTCGATGAACTCGCCCTTCGGCAGCCTGCCCTTGGAGGAAAGGTTCGTCATGGCGGACTTCAACACCTCCCGCTCGTCCTCCTCCATCGTCACCTCGCCAAAGGACGCGTCCATCCAGGCTTCCATGCGCTCCTTGTAGGCAGGCAGAATCAACTCCTCACCCGTGGGCAGCGCCTTCTTCTCCTCCGCTGTCGGAGAAGGAATGTTCTTGGCAGTCTTCAGCTTGGAGCGCAACTGGCCTGCGGTCCAGATGTCGGCGGGATCTTCGAGGCCGTTGACCAGGCAGGCGAAGGCCACATGGGCCGCGCCGTTCGTCATGGAGTGCTTGTGCTGGGTGGGGGTGGCGGGTTCAGACATGGTGTTTGCGGGGCTGTGGTGGCGAGATGGTTTGGAGCTTGAATTGGAGCGCGGCCAGCGCTGCCACTTCCCCGGCCTCCAGTGCGGTTTGCAGCTTTGTTGGATCGCCTGCCGCTGCGGCGATGATCTTGGCGGCGGTGGGTCTCATCATAGATTCCATCGCTGTGTGCAGGGCACCCTCGTGGCGGGCGGTTTCCTCGTCATGCAGGAGTTGCAGGAACTCATCGAGCGTGATTGGCTCCTTGCCGGAACCGTCGTTGAATTGCTTGAGGCGCAGGTTCCACGCGGGAATGGCGCTGTCGGGGGTGGTGAGGGTATGGTTCATGTGGTTAAACAATGCTGGTGATGATGCCGTTGACGACTGTGGCGACGCTGGCAGCACTGATGGTTCCACTCACTCCGGCCACGCCGCCAACTTGGTAGCCCGCGGCGTCGAGGGTTCCACGCCCCGTGGAGCCGTTGGTTCAGGGGTGAGTGAGTCAGTGATCATGGTGTTGCGAGGAGAACTTTGTATTCGGTGCCGTTGAACTTCACACGGGCGGTATGCGTGGACACCACGGCAGCATCAACGGAAGCGGCATTTGAGAAGGCTACAAGACCCGTCCCGGCAGGAGTCAGGCCAAGGTCAATGTTATCAGCGCCCGTGCCCGCTGTTTCGCACGCCAGCACAACAGTCGTGGAAGTTGTGTTGATCGCCGCCCTCACATAATTGCTGGCGTCGGTGTAGGTGCCGAAAACACGGAAAGTCTGCGCTCTTGTGCTACTTCTAACCTCCAAGGTGTCAGACACGCCTCCAAACAATTGTGTAGAGTTAGTCGTGTTCCATCGAATCGGAAAATTGGTCCAGACTTGGAAACCCGTTGTGATACCTCCACTTAAAACATATACCCCGTCGCCAATTGTGGTTGTCCCATCACTTCCAGAAACCTTGAAGAGGTTCGTCGCATTGGTTTGCAGGTCGATCAAGTTTCCAGTGAACCCGCTCCCTGCATTAACGCCCAGAGCTGTTCCACTCGTGCTCCAATTCGTCGAAGTTGCACCAGACGTTTCAATGAGAAGTTTCGGCTTCGTCGTGATGGCCGATCCTCCCGTGAAGATCGTCCCGGTGAGCGACAGCGCCGGAGTGCTCGCCGCGCCATTGGCTGAGAAGATATTGGCTGCGGTGAATGTCTGCGCGATGCCAAGCAGTGCAAAGGTGTCATTTCCGTTCACCGCCGGGATCGTGAACGTCCGGCTGGCCGTCAGCGCTGCGGTGGTGATGGCGGCGGTATAACTGAAGGTTCCTCCAGCCCTCCCTTTGAGCGCCACGCCGTCTTGCAAACCAGATGGTCTGACCACCAGCCCGGCTGCGTTATGAAAGGTGTTGGCCCCTGTAAAGCTATTATCTGCTCCGAGCAGCGCGGCAATACCGCCGCCGTCTGGCACCACAAAATCACCCCAGAGAGAAAAGCTGCGGTTACCGTTGCCGACATCCACCGTCACAGTGCGTCCGGCGTCGAGGGGAATGGCAGACGTGAAGACAAGAGACACATCAAAAGCGGCGCTGGTGTCGCGGAAGCCCGCGCCGGTGATCCCTGCCAGTGTGCCGCCCGTGATCGCCACCGCGCCAGCCGCCTGGGTGGCAATGCTACCAAGTCCTAGGCTTGTCCGCATCGTTGCCGCCACGCCTTCGGAAAGGTTGTTGGCGATGCGAAAATACCTTGCGTCCGCGTCACTTTGAGAAATGCCGCCTGCCGGTGATGGGAGAGTGAGCGAGCCGCGCTGTTTCATCGTGCGTTAGTCGTTGAGTGTGTCGTAGCCAACTCCAGAGGTGATGTCGCCGCCGCTGTTCTGGTAGATGTGAACAGCCATTGGCCGACTTAAAGGGGCGTCGAAGTAGTGGACTAGGTATTTGGGATCGCTCGCAGAACCGGCAGCAATGGGAATGCCCTCGTGTTCGCCACTGGCGGATGCTGGCTTGCCAAAACGCACACGCAGGGCGGCAGCGGCAGTGCTCCAAAGAACAACGCCCAAAGAGCCGCCTGGCAGGGTGAAGGCAGCCGTGGAGGTTGAATTAACAAGGGTGGCTGTGGCAGGCATGGCGTGCGAAGGGTGAAGGGTGGCTTTGAAGCCAGCGGCTTAGTTGTTGCTGCGAGCCAGTTCGAGGAAGTTCGTTCCATCGAAAAGCAGGGTCAATGTGTCCGATGTCGTCGGACTCCACGTTGCTGAGAGCTTCTGAATGCCGGTCGCAGCGATCTCGCATTGGTTGGTGTCCGGCCCGATCAGCACATAGATTTGACCGGTGATGGCCCCTGTAGCTGAGAGCGTGAAGGTGCGATTGGTAGCGGTGGCGTTGTCACTGGTGAGTTGCAGGCGCGTGTTACTGCCAGGAGTGACAGCTTGATTGTCTGCGGTAAGCGCCGTGGTAGTGCTGCCCTGTGCAAGTGTCACAGTACCGGATGCGTTTGGCACTGTAATGGTGCGGTCGGCGGTCGGATCGGTCGGCGTGAAAGTCGTTTCGTAAGCGTCTGCCGTCGAACCTTCAAAAACCAAGCCGTTGCTGGCTCCCCAAACACTGTTGGCGATGTCGGGCGCATTCGTGGCAAGCGTGCTCGACACAAAGCCATAGGTGCCAGCGGCGGCATCTGCGAGACGGTAAATCACATCCGCGGTAGGATCAGCGGAATCGAGCGCCATTTCGGAGGTGTCGGCCGTCGCTCCCTCGAAGTAGAGGGAACTAACGCCCGTCCACACAGAGGTCGCCAATCCGGGCGCATTGAGTCCAGAGTTGATCGTGGAAACCACAAAGCTGAGGTTCGCATCAGCGATGCCAACGGCGGTGTTCGGCAGGTAGATCGTGCCGTCTGCCGTGGGATCAACGGCGGTGATGGTCGTTTCGTAGGCATCAGCGGTCGGGCCCTCAAACACCCAATCGTCAACGGCCGTCAAAAGCACGGTGCCCGAGGAGTTCGGGAACGTGATCGTGCGGTTCGCGGTAGGATCGGTGATGGCAAATGCAGTGGTGAACTGGTTCCAGGTAGAGCCTTGGAACACAAGGCCGCCCGTCCAGGCATTCACCGCAATGCTGTTGTCCTTGCCCACGAGCGCATGGGCCGCAATGGCGTAGGGCGGTTTGCCCGCTGCTGCGCTCGAAGTCGGCGGTTGACCAATGATCTTGGTAATCATCTGGTCTTTGGTATCGGCAGCGAAGGCAGACAGCGCGAGGGCCGCAAACGCGGCAATCAGTGGTAGCTTGTGGTATTTCATGGTATTGACGGCGTTTGAGTTGGAGAGGCGGGAGCTGTGGCGCTCAATGCGGGGTCTGTTGGATAGGCTTGCGGAATTGCAACCGGCAATTCAGGCGCTTTGAAGCCGCTGGTGTCGAACTCCAGCGCCTTCAAACCCTGCTCCACGATGGGGAACCACTGCAAACGGTCGGGCGGCAGCAAGGCTGTGTAGAACTGGCCGAGTGCCATCGCTGCTTGCGAGCCTTCGAGCTTGGTCTGGTTCTGCTCCTGGGTGAGCGTCATTCTCACGTCAATGTCGAGATTAGCGATCTTCTCGGGTGACATGGTGACGAGTTCGGCGTTCTCGCCCTCGCCCCACACAAAAGCCTCCTCGCGGTCGAAGTTGGCGTAAAACAGCTTCACCATGTAGCTGAACTGACGGCCATCGCTGCGGCGAAGTCGCCGGATCGGCTTCTTGAGTAGAACGGCAGCGCGCGACATCAGCGAGCGGATGCCGGTCGCAGTGTTCGATTCCGGCACTCCAGACAGGTCGCCTTGGGCTGCGGATGTGATGCCGCTGCGCAGTTGGGCGATTTGGTGGCCGATTTGAAGCAGCTCCATGCTACGCGTGTCCAGATCGGGTAGCTCGGCGAACTCGATGCAATCCTTGAGCGACTTGCCAGGCTTCGGAGTGATCGACAGGCCGGGCTTGATGATAATGGCATCGGTGTCGTCCTCGTCCCGCTGAATGTTCTCGGAGCGAATGCCCGTGATCGGGTTGGAGTGCATCGCATTGCGGAACTGCACCGCGTTCCAGAGCTTGTCCGTGCCTTCTTGAACGTAGGCGTACTTCGCGAAGAAGCCCTTGCCGTAGAGCTTGTGAGGCACCGGCTCCCACACCTTCACTTTGATGGGAAGCTCTGCCTTCGGGCTGATGTTGGCGAGGTAGTCGGCCCAAATCACCCAATCCTCGTTGGAGGCGGGGAAGATGATGCACACTCGGGACATCTGGCCGTTGCCGAGCACGTCGGCCTTGATGTAGCCCTCCACGAGCCGTACTCGAGTATTGAGCATCTGCTCGCTTTCGTCGGTGGTAAGCGGCTCCTCCTGCGCATTGGTGGGGGCGTTGGCGACAGAATCGGTCTGCGCCTCTTTCTGCTTCGTCTCCGCGGCGGTCGTTTTCTTGTCGGCTGCGAGAGCGAGGCGGATCGCATCAGCTTTGGAGAGATTGAAGCGCTTTTTGGCTTCGGCCACGCTCATCTCCACGGTCACATAAACGTTGGTGTGCTCAAGCGACAGCTCGGGGGCATCCTCGCGAAAGCTGATGTCGTTGAAGTGGATCAACGAGATTTCGACGCCTTGGGAGATGACCGTCTGCCGCTTCTCGAAGGCGGGCTTCCAGTCGGGCTTGCCAGCGAAGCGCCCGAGAGCCTTTACCTGCTCGTCGGTCGTGACGTAAAGGCCGTCTTTGTCGATTGCCGGCTTGCCGTCGATGTGCAGGCACCACGTTTGGGCCTCATACTCGTCGGTTTGGATGTCGTAAAACGTCTTGGTGAAGCAGTCACCCAGCGTCACAGCGAGGTCGATGCCAGAGCACTGCTTGTCAACGTAGCGGCCATCTCGGAGCGTCCATTGCAGGTGCTTTTGGATCTCCTCGGCAAGCTTGGGATCGTTTCGGCCCTCGGGTTTCGCGGCAAACCACGGTTCCGCGCCATAAATGTCCTGCTCGGCTTGGGCAGAGGCAAACTCTGCGAGGGAGGCAACGATGTTCAGGGACTCGTTTTTGACCTCGAACACGCTGGCCTTGTCCTCATCGAGCCGGTCGTTCTCCAGTTCCTTTTTGCGGGACTCGGCGCGGTGCTCGAAGATGTCTTGGGCCTCCTGCGCATACTTGATGCGGTTCAGCCGCCAGGTGTTGAGGTTGGTGTCATATGTGTTCTTCTGGCCGCGTGCCCATTGAACGAGATTGGCGGCCCTTGTGCCACCTTCGGAGAGAAGCGCATCTTCGAGCGGCGTTTTGATGCGCTTGCGAACGAGAGCGGCACGGGCGCGAAGGCGGGCCACTTCGGCGAGCCGGTCATTGGTCTTGGCGGTGTCGGCTTTGGTGGCGAGGATCATCGCCGCAGTCCGTTGGGTGCCGATTTTGGACTGTCAACGGCTGATAAAAGAGGCCACATAGCACAAAACCAAAATAATGAACGGGAGTAAAAGCCAGATGAAGGACGTTACTTTGATCCAAGCAGGAATGCGATTAGGGCCGTGCTCAACTGGATCAGAGATAACAACTATTGAGGCAATGGAGCCACACATCCAAACAAGCGCGGTTGGTTTGGTAGTTTCTGGTATGTTTGTGACTTTCTAACACTGAGGATTTGTCATTTGCCCCCGAAAAAAGTATCAGGTTTTCACGCCTGCCGGATTGAGCAGGCCCACGGGGCGCTTGTGCAGGTCGAGAATCTTCCGCTTCACTTCCTCCGCGATGATGTCGGGGGCCGCGTAGGGTGGTGTTCCGCCTTCCGGCGCCTGCTGCTCCAGATTGACGCCGTAGAGCTTTGCCCGTTGATCCAGTGCCTTGAGGCGCACGGCGAGCATTTGCGGGTTGGCTGGCATTTCGATCACCGTGGCCTCACCAGTCTTTTCATCGACAACCTCAGCTCGGGCATAGGTTGCCTCAATCGTGGCCTGCAAGTGTGCGTCAATGGTTTCCCGAATGGCGGTGAATTGCTCTGGCGTCGTGGGAGCGTTAGCGGCGATGTCGGCCTTGATGGCTTCCCAATGCTGATAGACGGCCGAGTAGCTAAGGCCCATGATAGCAGCCACTTCGATAATCGGGCGGCCCTGCCTGGCATGTAGCTCGAAAATGACCTGCTTGTTCGTTGCACCGAGAGTTTTCAGTCTCGCGAGATTACGGCGTAGAGCCGGGTGCATGGCTTTGAGGGTCGATTGGCTTGCAGCGTTCAGCGGTTTCGCAGGCCCGCCAGCGCCGGGGCGTTTGCCACCGCGGCGGGACTTGGGAGGCTCGATGGTGGCTGCTTCGCTCATTTGCGGGTACGTTGAATGGTGTGCTGCCGGTATTCCTCAAATTCGGCGGAGGTTTCCTCTGCGAGAAGGGCGATCTTTAGCGGGTCGCCAGAGAACGCTGCTTTCTCTATGCGAAGAAACATCATCCATGATCCGCTATAAAATGCCAATTTGAGGGCGTCCCGAGCTTCCTTGGTTGTTTCTGGCTCCAAGACGCATTGCTCAAAGTCGGCCCACGCTGTTGCGATGTCGGCGAATGGAGGTTGATCATTTTGAGATGTGGTCATAGGCATGTGGTTAGGGATGGGTGACTTTGAAGATTTTCAACGGCCCTGTTGGCTGGCCTGCCTCGCGCTCGGGAAACCACTCGGCTTTGAGCACGGTCTGGCCGTGGCGTGTGACAGTGTGGGTTTCGAGGTCGTAGCTGCCGCATTCAGCGGCGTTGTTGCAGGAGCAGGCGATGGCCTCTGCTTCCTTCTCGATGGCGGCGAGGCACGCAATCAAGGAGGCGTGCGGCAGGCGCTTGATGCGAGGATCAGCGGCCTTGAGGGCTTGGATGCTGGCGGGGCTGAATTTCATTGCCCTTCGTCGGTTGCCCACAATTCTCCGCTCATGCAATCTTCGCGGAAAATGTCTGGTGGAGCCTTCGCTGTCAGCCACCATTGCCAAAACTCCTCGCCGTTTTTGAATTTGGAGTGGTAACGCGGCTCGCCGTCTTTCTGCCTCGGAACAGCATGCCATTTCTCCCAATTCGCAATGATGGCCTTTTTCCAATTGCGAGCATAGGCCGGCCATCGCTCGAACTCTTTTGCTTGAGATCCGGGACTCAAAGGGCAGCCGACACACCCAAGTCTAGTCCATCCCTCATCGTAGAGAGAGCAATATGGCACTTTGTGCGCCTTAATTAACTCCCACACATCCTCATCGCTCCAGTAAACAATCGGGCAGATTGTTAGATTGCCGTGCATATCCTCCGCCATCTCCCGCCAGTTCTTCGCACGGCTTTTGCTCTCAGCGGCCCGGACTCCCATGATCTTCACGCGGCCATGCCCCCCCTTCTCTTTGTATTCAGAACAGCACCACCGGACGCTGCGGGTTGGAGGCACTTTCGGGGCGGTGGCCACCATGGTCATCATTGCCATCTTGGGCATGTTCCATTGCACGTCGGGATGCTGCTTTTTGATGAAGCGCACCAGTTCGGGCGGATCAATGGTGGTGTTGTTATACCATGCGTCGAACTTGACGCCAGCGAGTGTGGCGAGATGTTTGATTACGATGGAGTCCTTGCCACCAGAGAATGCGAGATAATAGCCATCAGGTGGCTCGTGAAGGCGTAGCAGTTCAATCGCTCTTTCCACGCGCTCAGATAGATTTAGGCTGCCAACAATGTCGCGTTGCGTCTCCAAGCCTGGAAGTGAGTTAGTCATGTGCTGGTAGTTTCTGGTATGCGTGCTCAAAAGCCGGTGGACGGGCTGCCTTCGTTGCCGCGCATCGAGGGCTTTTGGCTCGCTCGACGGCGCATGGTCGCGATGATCTTGGCGAGCTTGCGGCCCGTGATTCGCTGGATGCCAGGCCGTTCAGGCTGCACGATTGGTTTGGGAAGCGTATTCATAGCGGTTAGAATGGAATCTCGTCATCCTCGTCAGTCGGCTGCTGTGTGGATGGTTTCACAGGAGGTTTGGCCTCGCGTCTTGGCGCTGGCGCATGCTGCTCGGGCATGGTCAGGTTTCCGATGATCGGGCCTTTGATGCCTTGCTCACGGGCTTCCTTGCTCACCGACTGGCAGACGAAGTGCGTGTTGCCGTACTGGTCGGGGCCGTCCTTGTTCGGCCACACGGCGAGGTCGAGGTATTTGCCGTTCTTGCCCGCGTAAAGGTGTTCTTTGAGAATGCGGGTGACATTGATTTTGAGGGTGATGGGTCGGCTCATGCGTCGTGTTGGTTGAGTTCTCTGAACTGGAAAATCTGGCCGAGGAAGCGCAGGGGAAGCTCCCAATGACGCTTTCCGCCGCGGTTCTTGTCGAACCACAGGCGGCGTTGCGCGTCATCGAAGCCAGTTTCGGAATTGGCATCCTCGCACTTCTTCATGATCGCCACCTTGTCGGCATCCTGACCGATGGCGCGGGACTCACGCAGCTTGCCGCCGTCGTTGAGCTGGCTGGCGGTCACGATGCACTTGCCGGCCCTTTTGGCGAGGCGCTTGGTTCGCCGGGAGATCCCCGCAAGAATGGTTTCTCGCGTGTCGGATTTGCGGGCGCTTGTGTCGTCCAGCAGTTGCAGGTAATCGACAACAGCAATGTCACAGTCACTCTTTTCAATGTCAGCGAGGATGTCGGTGGCAGTGGCATCCTCGACTTCCACGAGTTGCACCCCTAACCGTTTGAGCTTCGCCACGGCAATCGTGAGGCTTTGTTGCTCGGCGGGTGAGAGTTTGCCGATGTAGAGCTTTTCATTGTCCACCGATGAGGCAGAGCACAGGCAGCGGAAAGCCTGTTCGGCGGTCGGCATTTCCAACGGATACCAGCGCACCTTTGCACCAGCCGCCGCAGCAGCCTCAATGCCGTTCTGCATGATCGTGGACTTGCCATCGCCCGGTTCGCCACCGAACACCCACACATGACCGGGCTGAAAGCCTCCCGTTTGCCGGTCGATGGTTGGGAAACCCGTGGTGAATCCAGGGAGCTTGCCAGGGTTCGCCATGCGGTATTCGATCTGCGATAGGACCTCATCCATTGACTCGCCAAGGCTCCGGCTTTTGAGCGGTTGGCCTTGCACCTTTCCAGCCTCTTCGAGAATGCCTTTGATCTCGTCCAGAGCTTCAATTGTTCCGCCTTCTCCATCGCCAGATGTGATGCCGTAAAGGCGGTGTATCGCCCTCGCATGAGCCGCGATGTGGTTGCGTTGGATGAGCAAGTCTTGCAGTCCCTTGAGGTAAAACGGGAAGTGCGCCGGGATCGGCACAAAGGCGAACAACTCGGAGATGAAGGCTGGCCCTCCCATGGCATCCAACCGGCCAATGCTGCGCAGGTGGTGCGTGATGTTCACCGGGTTGTCGATGGGCCTGCCGCGAACAAGCTCATCAACCAGCACCGTGAAAAACTCACGGTGGATGGAGTGATAGAACAACGCGGGAGGCATGGTGTTGAAGTTGCGGGAGAGCCGCGATGGTTCTTGCAGGATACAAGACAGCACACCGCGCTCGTATTCGTCGGAAGCCGGGAGGGGCCGGTTGAAGGTCGCTAGCAGTTCTTCGGCAGTTGGAATGTGCGGGAGCATCAGCAGGCGAGTTGAATTTTGGGTTTGGCGGATGCCGCAGGTTTCACCTCATCATGCCAATGCCGCCCGGTGAGCCACGTTGACGGATGCGGGATGTATTGGCCGCCGTCCTTGAGCCAGTCGGCACCATTCTTCTGGTTCGCGATGGCTTGTAGGAGCAATGGCAGGTTCAGACCCTTGATGCGTTTGAATGCCTTGAAGGCGGCTCCTTTACCTTTCTTGTTCGGGTAGGCTGCCCAAAACTGCTCAAAGGCTGGGGTGTATGCTTCTTCCTGTTCTGGAGGTTGTGAATCAACAACCAATTCCAGCGGAGGCGGAGCCGAAGCGGCTGGGGTATGGGGTTCTGGTACTTGGGTACTGGTTATTGGATCTTGGTTGCCTTTTGTTTCGGTTCCTGTTTCGCTAACCGACCCGTTAACCGGTCGGTTTTGTTTCGGTTTCTCTTTTGGGGGCCTGCCCCCTTTCTTCCCGTTTTCCCGGTTGGTTTCGCTTTGCTTTTGGAATGCGGCAATTTCCTTGTCGATTCGCTTCTGAATCAGTCCGGTATCAGTTCGGGTGAAGAAGTGGGAAGCCACGGCATCAACTGCATTCCGCTCAAGTTTGCTCATGGCGCGGCAGATGCGGTAGAGCGCTTCGGGATCAAGAGGCAGCGCTCGCTCGGTAACGTAGTAGGCATCCATCAGGAGGCGGTAAGCGCCGTGCTCAACCATGGACAGGTGAGCAGTGTCGCGCTGATAGTCGCCAATGTGGTGAGGGTAGTAGTGCATCAGTTTTCACCCTCCCATTTTGCCGCCTTTCGATTGTTACACTTCATGCACAAGCATTGCAGGTTTTCGCGGGCATGGGTGCCTCCTACTGCCAAGGGCTTTATGTGGTCAACGCTCAAGGACTCGTTTGATCCACAAATACAACAGGCCCCAACGGAGAGCACATCACGACGAACGGACTCAGGAATGTATCTCGACCTGTATTTTGTGACCTTCTTTAGATCCACAGAGACAACCCATGGCATACTCTTGAATGCCGAAGGATCGCCTTCCATCCATGCTTTGCAGCAGCGTTTGATGACCCGACCTAACTCACTTGGAGTAAAAGTCATCGTGTCCAACAATAGGCGGCGAGCGTCGATGCGAACCGATGAGCGCTCAGGGTAGAAGTCGAACGCAGGAGCGTCTTTGGAGGCAATACTCATGTCAGGAAAAAGGCCGCCCCACCAATGACCGCTCGAAACTCCTGCACATGAATACAGGGATGCCACAAGGGCACGGTCAAAGATGGGGCGTTGTAATCGTTCGGGTTCATGTAGGCCAATTTCGAGTCGGCGGCGGTTCATTGGGTGAGCGGGTGGAAAAGCAAGCTGGTAGTTTCTGGTATCAGGTGGCCTGTGAAGCAGCGCGGCGTTTCTCTGCCTCCTCGGTGCGTTTCGCGGCGGCCTTCTGGCTCTTGGCCTTCTGGCCTGCGTTGATGCGGGCGAACTCGGCGCGGAGGGCATCGCCGTGCAGATTGGTGCAGTGCTCGTAGCCTTTGAGCGTCCCGCGGATCAGCTCGAAAAAGTTCAGCTTCTTAGCGGTTTCGTCGTGTCCAGGCGCATCCATCCATGTGATGCCGTTCCAAGTGCGGCTCGCATGGCGCGTTGTCCGCGTTTTGTCCACGTTTTGTCCACACTTTGTCCCACTTCCAGCGGCTTTCTTCTTCGCACGATGGCGGCGTTTGCGGAGAGCATTGCGGTGCTTTTTCAGACCATCGCTATTCACGGCCGCAATGGTTCCATCCTTCTTCTGGATGAAGTAAATGCCATCGCCGCCGAGGCTGCCGAGGAGTGCAAGAAATTGCTCTTTGTTCATGCTGGTTGACGGGTGTTTTTCTGCTTCTTGAGCCATTTCCTCAAAGGCATGTCTCTTTTCGAGGCATTGCATGATCCGCAGGCACGAGCCTCCTGAAGTTCTTCCACGTGATTATCACGCGGGACAACCTCGGGCGCGGGAGAGGAGAGGGCTTCTCTCACCTCTCTGATCGCCGTGTTAATATAGAAATTGCGCCCTTCTCGTGAGTCGAGGAAATGCGCCAACGCTTTCTTCAGAGCCTCCCGCATGGCGAGAATCTGCGCGTCTTTGGCATCACATGCTTTTTCTGTGTGCTGGCGCTTTGTGTTCTCGTGCTGGAACGAAGCCTTCCATCCGTCTCGGTGAGCTATCGCCTCGTCTCGCTGCCGTTCGAGCAGGTCAGCGCAGTCATGCTGTCCATTCGCTCCATGCTTCCAAACAAAGCCACAACGGTGGCAAGTGTGAGTTTCAGGATTCACTTTTTGCGCTCCTCCTTGATGCAAGAGTTGATGGCCTCCGCGAAGGTCGCGCCGTCGATGTGGTTGGGTTTGCCTGGCATTGGACGCCAGTACGGACGGCCGCCAACAGCCGAGAAGCCGTTGGGTTTCGGGCCGGTGCGCCAGCCGTAGAGACGGAGCGCGATCTTCACGAGCCGCAGGGCAAGGAGTAGAGGGATGCGTTTCATGTGGGTAACTGGTATATTCTGGTATTCAGAAGCGTGATTCAGGGTAAAGCTCGCCGTCGTTCAGCGTCGTGATTTGAGCCATGCGCTTGCGCGTCACTTCGCAAATCTGCTCCTCAACTGTTCCAGCGGCGAAAAAGATCACCTGACGGCTGCGGCTCTTGCCCCCTGCTCGATGCACGCGGCCTAAAGCCTGCGTCATGCTCACGACTTTGTTGGTCGGCAGGATGATGGACGTGCGCGGAAACTCGCCGTTCACGTCATGCAGCGACACGCCCACACCGCCCGCGTCGATGTTCGCCACGATCACGCGGGACTTGTCGGCCTGGAACTCGGCAATGCACGCCTCGCGGTGCTGCGGATTCTGCCCGCCGTAGATGGCGCATTTGGTGTTAAGACCGTCCATGAGCATTTGGCGACAGTCCACGAAGTTGCAGAAAATCGCCACGCTGCGGCCCTCCTCCATCTCCAGCCGGGCCATTTCGATGATGGCAGGCACCTTGAGGCGTTCGGACATGTGCCATGCTTCCATGTAGGCTGATGCCTTGCGCATGCGGATTTCATGCTCGCTGGCTCCCTGTTTCGCCATGCGCTCCAGCAATTCCTCGGCTTCCTTGAACGCGGCGGCGATTTTTTGCGTTTCGCCCGTGTCGTAGCTCTCCGCGACAATCTGCGTGTCGGGAAAACGGTCGCCAAGGTCGGCGATGCGTACGCGTGCTCCACGGCTCGGGAAAACCGTGCGATGAATGCGGGCCAAAGCCTCACGACCGCGCCGGCCACCGTAGAACTTCCATGCGATGCCGCTGCCGTCACAGCTATGATCCTGCATGAAGCGCTCGAAGTCCTTGCCGCCCTGATGCAGCCCCACCAGTCGGCCGCTGGCTCGCATCTCAGTTGGATCTCGGGCCAAGGTGCCAGAGCAGAAGATGAGCGGGAATTTCTGGCGAATCGCGGCAATGCCGAGCGCCTGCGTCTTTTTCCCCGTCGATTTCATGCAGTTGTGGACGAGCACGCCTTCTGCGAAGTAGCAGTGCGTTCCTTCAACCTCAATATCGTAGAGCGCACTGTCGCCACCACGCCATTCAGATTCGAGTCCACTTCCTGATTCCAGAATCTCAACACTGACCACCCGAGATGGGCAAGTATCTCCTCCTTGCGGCGGTCGAAGAACTTCCACTTCTTTTGAAGGTGCGTTTTCCCGTCGATTTCGACTGCCAACCTCACTTGGGGACAGGCAATATCTACGTGATAGCATTTCGGTGGACTCTGAAACAGCACCCTGATGCTGGCTGGTATGCCTATGGAATGCTCCATTGGCAACCCGAGAGCGTCCGACACTTTTTGTTGCTGAACAGTTGTCTTTCCGTTGCCCCCACGAGCCAAGAAAGTTCTGCCAGAAAGGGACTGGCGCATCTTTTCCCTTGTGGCGTGATTTGCCATAGGGTTGTTGCTTCTCATGCGCTCCGCTGATGCCTTGCGTTGAATGGAAGTTTTCGGTGGCCGCGGATTGATATGCAAAATCTTGCCCCTTTGAGCACGCCATTCTGGAACTGACGATCTCTTGATGGCCGAGCATTTCCGCGAGCATGTTTCCTGCCCGTTGTATTTTGGATGAAAGGCAGTCTGGCAAACTGCGCAGCAAACATCCGGCCTTTTTAATGATTCCACCTTCGCCTTGGCACCGCATGACCGGGAGCAGAACTTTTGCTTGTGAGCCGTTGGTTGGACTGTTATTCCGCAACGCAAACAGGTAATCGGTTGAGCATAGAGACGCCGCCGCTTGCCATCCCCTGTTGGAAGTGAAGATTTCATGCTCTCCTGTGCAATCGAAGAATCCATTTTCATGATGTATTCTGAATAGTGGTTTCTGAGGATTACGGAACCAGCCCGTCACTGGCTTAAACATACCACAACCTACCACAAAGTCATACGTCCAAACCGACACAGTAAGTTGTTGGCGTACGATTTCACCAATGGGAATCTCCCCTCTATCGGTGGTGATCTTCGTGTGGGAAGGAAAACAGTGAGCCTCATCAAAAATGAGGATGGTGTCTCGCGGATTCATCGTCCACGTAAAGCGCCTGCCCTCACCGTTGGGCATCGGTTCCACCTTCACCCACTGCCGGTTTCCAGTGCGCAGGCTTTCGTAGTTCATCACGAACAACGGCGGTTGCTTGCCGAAGTGCTGAAAGGCACGTTTCCAAGCGGGAATGACGGCCAGCGGGCAAATAATGCCGACTTCCAAGCCTGACGCCAAAGCGGCGGCGAGTGCCTGAAAGGTTTTGCCAACGCCCATGTCGGAGCAATCCCACGCGCCGGGATAGCCCCATTCAGCCTCGCCCTTCTGCAAAGCTCGAAGGAGCTGGCGGGCCGGTTCAATCTGGTACTCGAACAGTTTGGCGGCGATGTCGGCGGGAAGGTCTGGCAAGTCGAGCTTGATCGGTTCAGCTTCCAGAACCATTTCGGCCTGCGGATTCACGAAGTCGTTGAGCTTGTTCTGGCCTATCTCCGTCAGGGTGAGGGTTTCACCGTCCACGCGGAGCCACTGTTGAACGAACCATGCGCCATTCATCGAACGCATGGAAAAGCCGCGCTCCAACCAGGTGCGCTTGTGCTTCTTCCACGCCGCTTTGAAACTGCCATCATTGCCGAGATGCAGCCGAACCTCGCGAAAGCGGCATTCGCCGTCCCGTGTCCACTTCTCATGGAGCGGCGGGAACACCACGCCAGCGACTTCGACGGCGGGGGATGGATCGGGAACAGGTGAGAGTGTGGAGGTCATTTGGCTTGTTTGCTGCGTTTTTTCGCGGTGTAGAGACGACCAAAGCGGGCGATAGTCGCGGGCGGCATTGTGGTTTCCGTGGTCATGGCGTCGTGGTCGGGGCGGTG
>ERZ724522.65-NODE-65-length-55877-cov-6.708592_pt1 | contig 55877 bp, 72 predicted proteins | sample MGYA00376055_ERZ724522 | MGnify/ENA primary metagenome ERZ724522 (study PRJEB28724, sample SAMN07190884) | wastewater metagenome | isolation source: effluent of sewage treatment plant in Hong Hong | place: Hong Kong | collected 2016-03-17 ... | reverse complement strand
GTCTACAAGTCTTAAACAATTCATGAAAGGTAAATTAGAATTATTAATGTGTTAATAAAAAAGGGGTCTTAAGACCCCTTTTTCTATATACCTTCTTCATTAAATTCATCCTCATCAAGTTCTTCATCATCTTCCTCATCATCATCGTCCTCATCACAATCTGAACAAACACCTGTTCCTGTATCATCATAACCACCACAAATGTCACATGTATCTTCTTCCTCATCATCGTCATCGTCATCGTCATCATGATAAGTATTAACCCCATCTATTTTGGCTATATATTTATTACCATTTTCATCATAATAGAAAACTTCATTTATGGATCCAATCTCAAACCCATTATCAGCATATTCATCATGGTCTATAACTCCAGCATCAACAAAGAATTCAGTCTCTTCATCATCATCCCAATTAATTTGGTGGTGACCCCTTAAGAAATCAACAACCCTTTCGAAGTCGTTAAAATTAAATTCAGAATCCCAATCTTCACTGTTCCATCTACCCTTACCTTCTTTATAATAGATAACGGTATTTTTATCATAAGAATCACCATCACCATGCATTACTTCAGTATGAGTTTCTATTGCATTTTTAATTGTTTGAGCCTGTGGTTTAACTATTAAACTACGTGTCGGTCTAATTTCACCCGATACAGCCTCTTGAGCCCAGTTTAAATCCTGTTCTTCTTTTAGTATTCTCTTTATCAGATTTTTCATGTATATATAAATATCATGGAAATAAATACAAATTCGTCTTTTAAGAAGAAAGACCATATCTTAAAATTGGTTGATAAAAAAGTTGCCTATGATTTTATTAGAAAACACCATTATCTTGGTGATGCTAAATTCTTTTCAAAATATGCTTATGGTTTATTCCATAAAGACGGTGATATAATGATGGGTGTTGCAACGTTTTCAAACCCACAAGGTAATGTTGCATTAAAAGGTTGGTTTGGATTGGATAACTCCGATCAAACAGTCTTGGAACTTAGTAGATTATGTGTATTACCACAATTAAACGGAACTAATGCAACTTCCTACCTATTAGGTAATTCTCTGAAATTGTTAAGGAAAGAAGGTATTAGGGCGGTTATAACCCTAGCCGATGATAGTCGACACAATGGTAGTATCTATCAGGTCTGTAATTTCAAATACTATGGTTTAACCGATAATAAAACAGATTTTTTCTCAGCAGATGGACGCGTAAACCCAAGAGGCAGTACTAAAGACGTTCAAGGTGTATGGTTACCTAGAACCCAAAAACATAGATATGCTTATATCATCGATGATACCTTAAAGTGTCTATACCAAGAGAAACCTTACCCCAAGAAAACCGATACTAAAGAGTACGACTGTTGTGGTGGTACTAAAGTTGTTTACGACAAAAGATTTAATGTCAAATATTCATGTCCTAAGTGTACAGATTCTATCAATCTTGTCTAATATTTATATAATATGAATATTATAGATAAATCTATTAGGAGACATGATTTTATAAGTGGGCAACCATCTAAATATACTATCATTAACGGATATTCTGTTGGGGGAGTAATTGGTTTTAGAGGTGAACAGTTATTAGAGGCTGATTATGTTTGGGCCCCTTATATCCCAGTAATGGATTTAGAAACGGAGTTTGCACCAAGATTGGGTGTTTCATCAAGATATGCTACTAGAGAGGTTAATCCTAATTTTTACGGTAGAATAACGGTTAATGAATTGTACAACGGAGTTCAATTACCGACAGTTGGTAAAAGATTTGTATGATTAGTAAAGTCGTTCCTGGATTTTGTTTTACTGATCCAAAAAATAGAAGTGTCCTTAATCTAAGAATCACATCTGTTGATGTTGCTGTTGGAGTACGACCTATTAGGGCCGTATGGAATCCACAACTTGCACAAGATATTGCAGCTTTTCATCACTTTGATGCTGAAGCCGAATTAACAGCTTTATTGGGGCAAGAGATTCAACAAGAAATTGATAGACAAATTATTCAAGATTTAACCGATAACCAAAGATTTTATGACGGTAATAATGCTGCCAACGTTATTAATAGATGGAATCAAATAGGTGGTAATATTTTAATTAATGAAGGTCATAGAGCTCCACAAGACACTCCAGTACCTGGTTTTGGTAATATAATGTTACCTATCGCTAGAAGAGTTGTCGCTCAAACCATGGGTTTAGATTTAGTACCCGTACAACCCTTAGCAGCACCACTAGGTATCTTAAATTATATCGATTATAACTTAGGTATTGATCCCTACGATTATACTGTATTACCCAATGAAGAAGGTTGGTATATGGAAGGTACTTATGAATCCGTTTTCATTAATATGAAAATGAAACCTCATGAGTTTATCGAGAAAGTTCGTAGAATAAGACGTGCAAGAAGGAGACCTAGAAATATAACTCCACCAGATTTTATTCGTTAACGGATTCTGGTAACAACCTCAGGATAAGGTTCACCAATTGAAGATTCATTTTTACCTTCGTAAGGTACTTGATTTAAAACATATCTCATAGAGTTCAGACTCGAAATTCTCTTATCATTACTATCTACAACAATCCAAGGAGCCTCAGGAGTAGAAGTTAATTTAAATACTCTATTCTTATACTTTGTGTAAGCATCCCATTTTTCTTGAGCTTTAGCATCATTAGGACTGTATTTCCAATAAGCCAACGGTGATGTTTGTCTAGCTTTAAATCGATTACTTTGTGTTTCCTTGGTAACTGATAACCAAAACTTAATTAAGTAGTTACCTTTAGTAATTAAATCATGTTCAAAAGTTTTTACTTGAGCCATGAATGATTGATACTCATCATAAGATGAATAACCCATAACAGGTTCTACAATACCTCTATTATACCAAGACCTGTCAAAGAAAATTATTTTACCTGGTTCGATATCTCTTTCATAACGACCAAACCAATCCTGTCTTTCTTCTTTAGTCGGTACGTCTTTAGTGACAACCTTATAGAATTTTGGATTTAAATGTTCTGTAAATTTCTTAATAGTTGAACCTTTACCCGCAGTATCTCGACCTTCAAATACAATGATTACACTTTTCTTTGTTGTTCTTAACCATTCTTGCATTTTAAGAAGTTCAATCTGTAGGATTGTTTTTTCTTTATTAAATTGTTTTTTTGGTATTAAAGATTTCTCTTTCTCTTCTGGTTCGTAATATTCTTCATCATCTAAATCCTCATCATAATGAGGTCTACCTTCTAATGAATTTAATATCTTAGTGAAATACTTTATAACATTTCTAGTTTTATCACCCTTTTTAAGTAATACGTTATTAATATTTCGTTTCATTAATTCGAAATCCAACTCTTCATTATTTTCAGAGTTTAAAATATCCTCAAGTAAACTATCAACTGATTCATTATCAATACCGTTTCTTCTCAATATAATAGCAATATCATTGGAATGTTTAACCTTTTCTTCGGTTGTTTCATCATTACCTTGAAATATACGTGCAAGAAGATCCTTAAAAAAACCTTCTGTTATAACTTCTTCCTTTATGATGTGTTTAATTGATTTCATATGTTTATAAATATTACTTATCTCTTTTAAAATATCTATTTGTTTTACCACAAAGTGGTTGTAAATTGGAGTAGTGATTTAATTTAATTACATCATCAATTGTTTCAGCTTTAGAAATTGGGATGATGTGGTCGATATCCCAACCATAATTTGGTTCTCCATTATATAAACCATAGTTATCCCAAGACATCCAAGGTTCAAATTTTGATTCAATATGTTTAATAAAATCCTCAAAAGAACACCCCACAATTTCAAAAGTCTTAGATTTTTTAGTAAAATGTCTTTCTCTAAGTAAATTATTTATAACAGTTCTTAAATTAGATTTCAACTTAAAAATAGGGTCTGTGTCTTTACGTTTTCTTTGGTATATTTTTACTTTTTCTTTAACCCTTTCTTTGTTTTTTTGATACCATTTTTGACCCTTCAAATCGTTATTAGATTTTCTATATTCCTTTTGGTAGTTATCTAATTTGATTTTATTTTTTAAATAATATTCACGTCTAACAATCTTAGATTGTATAATCCTTTCTTCTTCAGTTAGATATTTTTTCTTTCTACCCATATAGGATAAATATTTTTGACATTACCTAAATTTATCTTTATCTTTAATTAAAATATAACATATGAGTCCAGAAAAACAAATTGAAACTTTAGAGAGAAAAATTGCTAGTTTGATGTTCCAAATTAAAAGGGGAGAAATCACACCAGCTGAATCAAAAATTGGAAGACCTTTTAACAAATTAAAACCGTTGGACTTAGCTTCTTATGAAAACCTATTAAAGGAATATAAGAAAATCCTCGAAGAAATTAAGAAACCAGTTGACAACCCACAGGAATAGTCTACTATTAACTTATAAATAAAATAAGTAAAATGGAAAATGGAACTGTAAAGTTTTTTAATGAGACAAAGGGATTTGGATTCATTAAGTCAAGTGAGTCTGAAGAAGAATTCTTCGTACACGTCTCAGGATTAAAAGAAGAAATTCGTAAAAATGACGAAGTAGTATTCGAAATTCAAGAAGGTAAAAAGGGATTAAACGCTGTAAACGTTCGTTTAGCGTAATCTAATTAGATAGCTTAGAAAACCAAGGTCTGAATTTCAGACCTTTTTTTTATGGAAGATTTTAGAAAAATTTTTAACAATTTCCAATTAGGTGATGTAATACCTTATGAGAAATTAGATTTTAAACATTCACAAGCCGTACCTAAAGTTGGTTCTTACACTTTAGAGAAAATAGATTTATCTAAAATAGATGTTGTAATCAAAGGTATCGATAATAGAAGTTTTTTTTATTGGGACGATGATATCGACAATCATATTGAAGGTATTAAGTCAGAACTTTTTAATCTACCCCCTGTTATATTAGAGAAATATGGTGATATTTATTATTCAGTAGATGGACACCATCGAATAACAGCAGCAAAAGAATTAGGTCTAACCAACATATTAGCACTAACAATTAAAACTGATAAATTATCATACCCTAGAAGATGAAGAAAATAAATCAAAATGACGTTAAGAGACTAACTGAAGAAATTATAAGTGGTCTAGGATTACCAAAACAGATTAGATTAGTTGAAAACGTTACTTACCATAAAACTCATGTTAAAAGATTGGGTACAGTTGTATTACCTGACCCACAACACGGAGATTTAAAATTAAGTGTTATGCCATTTGAAAATACTGGAAAGTGGGTTTCACTTCCTGAAGGTTTCAAAATGTGGGAAAAGGCTTTTAATAGTGTAATTAAAAGAATACCTTTACAAGAAGGTGCTAACACACATTATGTAACAATTGATACTAAATTCTTCACTAAGGATGAATTTTTAAGAAGAGAGGGTGTTCATATTGACGGTAACTTCTGTGTTGATCCAAACTTTAGAAGTTTAAACGAAAATGAATTTAAATCATCTTGGGGTGGGGCAATGCCATCTTGGGGTGGAGCAAGATATAAGGAACCTGAAACTGATTTTGACCAAACATCGGAGTACTTCCAAGATGTTAACTCAACAGGGTTAAATTCTGATAGTGACTTCATGGGTGATGCAAAAGCATCTTGGGGTGGAGCAACACCATTACCAACATGGGGTGGAATCAGAGGAAAAAGATTCCAAGTGTTAGAGAATAACGCACACGTTGAAATGGATTGGGTTTTACCTTATGATATTACAATTCCTATTTCTGAATACGTTTCAGATAAAAAAGGTGGTATCATTACGGTTTCAACTGAGGTTGGATGTCAAGCATGGAACGGTACATTCATTGGTGAAGTAATGGGAGAGGGATCCTATGAAAAAATGAAAGACCAATTAACTGAAGATAAAAAGATTATTTTTGAAGAAAATGGTTTATATTTCATGTCAAGTAATACACCACATGAAACTTTATTAATTGAAAAAGGTAAAAGGAGAACATTTATGAGAATCACCTTAAACCATAACTATATGAATGAGGCAATATTGAAAAATGAGAAATAAAGAATTATTTTTACACGCATTAGAGGGTTTAATTGGTTATCCTGGTGGTGACCCAGCACCTGAAATTTATTGGTCATTAGACGAATTTCGTCAATTTTATGAGGCTGAAACGGGACATGAATTAGAATTACCTGAATATGATGAGACTGGTGAATGGGCAAACGCATTAATTGAGGCAATAAGAAACGATGGTAACGAAGATGCCCCTGAAAATGAAAACCCTAATGATATGGGCCCTGACGACCAAGGATTAACAGAGGAATTAAAAAGAATTAAAAAACTTTTATAAAAATACTTGACAACTCATAAAACTTTAGTATCTTTGTATCATATTTATTAAAAGAACACAAAAACTTAGAAATCAAATGAAAAACTTAACTAACATATTATTCGTGATGACACTAACAGTGTTATTTCAGTTTACACAGACTGAACTCGGGTACGCATGTCTAAGTTAATCATTTAAAATATTAACACAGATTAGAAAACCCGAGGAACCCCCTCGGGTTTTTTGTTTTACACTCGGGTCGTCTAACGGCAGGATAGGAAGCTTTGAACTTCTTGATGGTTGGTTCGAATCCACCCCCGAGTACAAGGAACAATGTCCTGTAGACTAACTGGCAGGTCAACACGCTTTGAACGTGTCGGGTTAATACCCCTAGGTTTAGGTTCGAATCCTAACGGGACAACAAATAAAGACAGATGTGGAAAGACACATAAATATGTGGCCTAAGCTAACTTGGTAGAAGCGTTAGTCTGAAAAACTAAAGGAGTAGAGTTCGATTCTCACAGGTCACACAAGAAACAAGCCGTAGGTACAGGTGTACGATTATCTCTCATAAGGATGGTTTGGTGGGTTCGAGTCCCACGTACGGTACTAAAATGGTCCTTACGCACAAATGGTGGTGCACCTCACTTGTAATGAGGAATAGACTCAGTTCGATTCTGGGAAGGACCTCTGATAGGTAGGGAGTTTGTATGGTACTGGGAGCCTGAGTGGTGGTGGCCAATAAAAACATACAGGTTAGGATTTAGAAAAAATTCACTGAGTGAAATCGAAACGAAATCGGCCGACAGTAAGTTCGAAAGTATCTCTAAACGCTTCCAAAGCATAAACGGTGATGCACGGGTTTTGTAAACCTGAGAACTCAGTTCGATTCTGGGTGGAAGCTCTAAAAGGGGGTTGGTGGAAGACCCGATGGTAACATTTAGTTACCGAATTCAATTCACCCCTTCTCGTGAGGGAGGGTCAGCAGGTGAAATAGCTCAGTTGGTAGAGCATGTGCCTGAAGAGCACAGTGTCGGGGGTTCGATTCCCTCTTTCACCACAAATGGGAAGTCTATCTGGTGGTAGATCTTAGAGCAGAAAGCTGGAAGTTGGGGAGAAAATGTAGGGTCATAACCTTGTTCGATAATCCAACATGAACGGTCGAAAGATACGTTACTTTAGGAAGACCTGTTAAGATTGGTGGGTTCGAGTCCCATACTTTCCACAAAAACGCCCCCATGGCGTAATGGTAGTCGTATTTGGCTTACATCCAAAAGGCGAAGGTTCGATTCCTTCTGGGGGTACTAAAATAGTCCTGTAGCTTAATGGTTGAGCACTTGGTCGACATCCAAGAAGTCGTCAGTTCGATTCTGACCAGGACTACTAAGATAGTGGGTTATTCCATTTAATGTGTCGACAACATTATTTGGGTCAAAGGTAACCAGCACCCTCTGCCGAAGCTTCGTAAAACTATTACTAAGCAGTTAAGATTGGGACGAGACGGGTATCCCAACATTATCTTTACGGTCTCTAAGCGTAAAAGGTGACGCACGACTTTCGTAAAGTTGAGAAATCAGTTCGATTCTGATAGAGACCTCTACAAGCTCCAGTGGTGGAACGGTATACACAACAGACTTAAAATCTGTCACCATTATGGTTTGAGGGTTCGAATCCCTCCTGGAGTACTAAACGCCTTCGTGACGGAACGGGTATACGTGTTAGTCTTAGAAACTAAATTTTAGGGGTTCGAATCCCCTCGAAGGTACTAGGTGAAGCGGATTGTATAGTTACATCGATAATGGATATCAATTTGACTTAAAATCAGACTATGTGGGTTCGATCCCCACTGTAAAACACTATACGAAGTATTCTCACCAAACGCCTCCGTGACGGAACGGTATACGTACTAAGCTCAAACCTTAGGTTTTGCAGGTTCAAATCCTGTCGGGGGTACATGATTAATATAAAACGAAATATTGAAACTAAATTTGGATCTGTTGAGGTGGATTTTATTTTTGACTCCAATGAGAACATATGGGTGGGGTCTACTAATGAAAACTGCATTGCAATAGAATCAGATAAGGATTTTGAAGAACTTGAACGTAAATTAATCAAAATGTATGAGTATGGTTATGTCGTTGCTAAGATAATGGAGAACAACCCACACAAAGACAAAGTAGAAAAAGAACTTTTAACAAAATTTTTTACAAGAGATTGGTGGAAGTTACATAAAAATTGATTACTTTTGTATCAACAAAACGCCCCGATGGTGAAACAGGTAAACACAACGGTCTTAAACACCGTAAGCTGTGGGTTCGACTCCCACTCGGGGTACTAATTACAAATAATAAATCCGTTTCTCTGGCGGGATGAAAAGGCAGTTAAGTCGAACCTGAAGTATTTGTAATTTCAAGCCGACATCGTATAGTGGCTATTACGCGGTCTTGGTAAGACTGAAACCCCAGTTCAATCCTGGGTGTTGGCTCGAAATAGGGAAGCAATTAAAGAGATTTTAATCATGAACCTATATGGGGTGAGGATCCTAGCGTCGTGGCTAGGAGTATTTGAAAGGGAGTCGCGTTCCCAGTCAGTTTGATTCTGACCCACTCCACCTGGGTCGTTTTTGTACTTTAGTGATATTTATTGCTAAAGTACAATTATGGCAAGAAAAGAAAAAGAGTACCATTACATTTATAAGACCACAAATCTTATAAATGGGAAATATTATATCGGAATGCATAGTACAGATGACTTAAATGATGGTTATTTGGGTAGTGGAAAACGATTAAGACGTTCTTTAAACAAATATGGGAAAGAAAATTTTAGGTTTGAAATTTTAGAATTTCTACCCAATAGGTTATCCCTTAAAGAAAGGGAAAAAGAATTGGTTAATGAAGAATTAGTCAAAGACTCTTTATCAATGAACCTGAAAGAAGGTGGTGAGGGTGGATTTATAGACGAAAAACATCAATTAAAATGTTCTTTAGCTGGTAAGAAAGCTTATTTAGATAAACTTAAAAATGATGAAGATTTTAAAAATAAAATACGAGAAGTTGGTGTGAGAACTTACAAAAATCTTAAAGGGTTAACTTGGGGTGATACGTGTAGTTGGTTAGGTAAAAAACATAAAGAAGAAAGTAAGAAAAAAATAGGTGAAAAGGCTAAGTTAAGAACTGGTGAAAAAAGTTCACAATTTGGAACTTGTTGGATAACCAACGGAAAAGATAATAAAAAAATTAAAAAAGAAGAATTAAATAACTATCTTTGTAACGGATGGGATAAAGGTAGAAAAATAAAAAGTTCTTAATCGCCGATAAGAACCAAAATGCTAGCAGGCGTGACGGATGGAAAGACATCATTTTTGCCCAGATGGTGAAATGGTAGACACGCTACTTTGAGGGGGTAGTGTCGTAAGATGTGAGGGTTCGACTCCCTCTCTGGGTACCAAGATATTTATAAAAGAAGGGAAAGGAGGAAATAAAATGATTTTAGTATTAAACGCAGACTACACACCATTGACTATAATGCCACTTAAGAGAGCATTCAGGTTGGTTTACAAAGGTAAGGCAGAGATTGTCGTTACTAGAGGGGAGTCTATTGCGACTGACAAAAAGGACTACGATAGGCCTTCTGTTGTTAGGTTACATAAATACGTTTACTTTCCTTACAAGAAGGTTACTCTTTCTAGGTTCAACATCTACAGAAGGGACGACTACAAGTGTTTGTACTGTGGTTCTAAGGAATCCTTAACACTTGACCACGTTATCCCAAGAAGTAAGGGTGGTCCAAACTCTTGGACAAACTTGGCAACTTGTTGTATGAAGTGTAACGTGACTAAGGGAGACAGATTACTTGAAGAAACAGGAATGGTTTTGAAATACAAGCCTTTCGTTCCAAGTTACTTGTTCTTCTTACACAAAATGAACAAAATTAACGAAGACTGGAAGCCATACTTAATGGGTTCAAAGTAAAATGAAGGGATACGGTTTAGATAAGAAAGATTGTCCTATGGACTGTACATCGGTTGGTAAATTCGGTATTACCGAATTACCAAACCCTTGTTCATGTGGGGCAAAACACGGTAGACCAGGTAAAGACCACAAAAGTCGTAAAGCAAAAGAAAGAAGAAAAAACAATATGAATAGCACTATCAGAAAGTTGACGGGTATGTTTGAACACTAAGTTCAAAAACCGTTAACATATGGAAAACAAAGACAAAGTAATTTTCAGTAAGAGAGAATTCCTCAACTTGCCAGGACATCATTCCATGGCTAACATCGTAGCATCTATTACAAAATATAGAGACGAAGATGTAGAAAAAGGACAAAGATGGATTGATATTCATCTCGGTATCGCCGACTGTAACCGTACTATCACCTTAGCTATCGACTACGATGGTGAAGAGGATCGTAAGAATGCGTTACACAAAGTAGATACCCTAATCGATACTTTAACCGAGTTTCGTGAGGCATTAGAGAAAGAACTTAAATACCAAGCTCGTCTCGAACGTCGCCGTAACCGTCTTAAAGCAGAAGAAGAGGCTAAAAAGAAAAAGTAATGATAAACAAAGTTAAACCAGGATGTTATTAGTTTAAACTAATAACATATGAGTATAAACAGAAACAGAGCTAGACTTAAAAAAGCCGAAAACAACCGTGAATATCGATTAATCAATATGCACGTAGAATATGACTATTGTTATATTTGCCAAAAAAGAGGAGGTACTTTTTACGCCTCATGTCACCCAGCTAGAAGATATGGTTGGCATGGAAATGGAAAACAAGTGTTTTCAACAGACCGTAGAGAGTATAGAACTTGGAAACATAACAGAAAGAAACAATGGAAGGAAAAGAATTTAAATTCGAACAAGGAGTAGATTTTTACTTGGAGAAGGGTCAGATAATCCTAACAGAACATTACCTTAAAAAAAGAGGTAGATGTTGTGGTTCAGGATGTAGACACTGTCCCTTTACTCCTTTCCATACTAAAGGTAGTACTGAAGTAAGAAAAGAATTAAAAGATTAAAGGTCTAGGGTTTAAGATGAAAGGGAATCTGAAAAACATCTGAGTTATCCAATTCTACCTAAAAAGAATTTAAAACTAAGTAAAAAAATACTTGACAGAGAATAAAAAAGTTTATATCTTTGTACTGTTGAAAATGACTCACAGTCTCTCTGAAATGAGAGAGTCTTATTCAAAACTATACTGTAGAGGTTAAACGCAGTTGAGGGTTGATTCAACAACAAGCCGAGGTGGTGAAACGGTAAACACGTCACTATCTACACAGTTATAAGATATTAGTGTAATTGGTAGCACGCCCGTAATTGAAACACGGGAAGTATAGGTCCGAACCCTATATAGATTACAAATGTGATGTGATGGTCGAAAGAATTCCTTCGGGAATGGCAGTAGACTTTGAAGGTTCAACTCCTTCTCTCGGTACTAAAAAATGCAGAAATGGCGAAACGGTAGACGCGTCTTTCTCTTCATTCAACATATTTAGGATTAATTACCCTAATGACTAACGTCTAAGATTGGATAGTATTATAACAGTAGGTTCGATTCCTACATTAGACCATAGTTGAAGATAGAGATTGATGTTCGAAAAAGATTCTTCGGAATCGAAGTAGAACGTGAGTTGGTTCAAATCCCTCTTTCTGTACTAAATGCGGGGATGAAGGCTGGTTGGTGATGCCTCGATAGTCTCATAAGCTATTAACCCTAAGGTGTGAAGAGTTCGATTCTCTCCCCCGCTACAAGAAATTAGTTCATTGAAATACACGAGTGGCGGAATAGCAGACGCGTATAACTCGTTTGGAAGTTTGAAGTAGGATGTTGTCGGAGTTACCTTAAAAAGCCGACAAGACCCTTGGGTAGGCATACCTATTCTGATGTTTCACTGTCATGGTGGAATTGAAGTTTTGGGTCTCTAAACCGAATCATCGACGATGTAAGGTGACCCCCCTTGACCTTTAAGACTGTAGGGATACAGTGGTAGAATTATGAGTTATAGGTGAGTGTTAATTAAACAAAATAATTATAACACTAATTTATGACTGTCTCTACCAACGACATATGACTAGACATATGTTTAGTGGGTTATGATTATATATTATGACTTATATTAGATTAATAGATAGACTAAAAAACAAATCTTTAAACGACAGACAGATTATATCTACGAAAGTAGGTGAAGGTTCAACCCCTTCCTTGTGTACTAAAAATATTGCGGGATAGAGCAGAGGTAGCTCGCAAGGCTCATAACCTTGAGGCCGTTGGTTCGATTCCAGCTCCCGCTACTACAATCCACTCCACCTGAGTGGATTTTTTTTGCCCACTCAATAAGGCGTGTATTTCACGAAATGTGTATTTTTTGATTGATTTAAAGGCGTACCGCCCTTATATTTATAAGAAATGCTTTTTAACTCGTAAAACAAACAAAATCAACATATATGAAACAAATCACATTGCTATTGTTCCTGTTATTCTCGACTTGTGTAACAGAAATTAAAGCCCAAACAACCAACAAGTCATTTAATATCCTTTGGGGTGAATTAATCACTACATCCGAATATGATAAGGGTTATCTTTATGAGAACGTTATTAAAAACGCTAACTTAGAACCTTACAGATTAAAAACTAAACGTGATACAATTACATTTGATAATGGTTTCAAAGTTGAACTTCTTTCAGCTCAAGAACTTTTCATCCTAGGTGAGAAAATTGACGTAAATGACTATTCAGATACACGTGATCCAAGGTACACCAAACCTACATTTAGGATTGTAATACCTAATGGTTCGTTACCTCAAGCACCTGGTCAACAACCTTACATGATTGCATTATATAACCACATCGAAAAATAAAAAATATGAAGAAACTACTCTTAATCACATCATTCCTGCTTGTAAGTCTACTATCGTGGGCTCAAGTACCAGCGAATGACAACTGTAATACAGCACAAAATCTTGGAACATTACCAACCCCAGCAGCCTGTCCATCAGGTGTGGGTGCAGCAATCAACGTGGTTGGTACAAACATTGGTGCAACCGCACCTAGTCCGTATACGACTTTGTTAAATTGTCAAACAGGTGGTAATCAACCTGGCCCAGCATTAGATGTTTGGTATAGTTTTGTTGCTTCAGGTAATCAAGTTAACATTAATATCACACCAGGTACGGCACCATTCCTACCTAGTCCAGCAATTACATTATGGACAGGAAGTTGTGGGGCACTAGTTGGTTTTAACTGTGATAATAACGGTACTGCGGGAGGAAATAATTCAGTTCTCTTTCAACCTACAACACCTGGTCAAACATATTATATACAAGTAAGTGGTATGAATAATACCGCGGTAGGTAATTTTAACATGTCAGTTAGTGCAAGTAATGACTGTAATAACTGTCTTCAAATTGGTAATTTAACGGTATCTCCAGCACCTGTTGGTGGTACTTATCCTCCCAATACTACAGTAACATTCTGTTACCATATCACATCATACACTCAAGTAAGTGCAAACTGGTTACATGGATTAACATATACTTTTGGTTGTGGTTGGGACTTAACTACTTTAACTACAACACCACCACCATCTTGTTCAGGAAGTGGATATTGGGCTTGGTACAACAGTTGGACAAGTTCAGCAAACAGTTCAACATGGGGGCCAGGTTTTGCTTTTAACTATAACTTACCAGCAGATGCCAACCCAGGTAATAACTATGGTGACAACTGTTCAACCCCGAATTGGAATTTTTGTATTACTTTAAAAACTAAGGCTGTTTGTACACCTGGATGTACGAATTTGAATATGACAATCAATACGTCAGGTGATGGTGAGTCAGGTTCATGGACATCTATTGCATGTACAGGTGACCCTAACGTACAGTTTGCAGCCTCAATGTCATGTTGTACCGCAACAGCAACAGGAATTAACCCAACTTGTTTTGGTGGAACAAACGGTTCGGCTACTGCAACACCTGGTCCATCAGGTGTAGGTCCTTTTACCTACTCTTGGAATACTGTACCTGTTCAAACAACTCAAACAGCAACAAACTTATCAGCAGGAACATATACTGTAACAATTACGGATTTTAATGGTTGTGTATCGACAGCTACAGTAACCCTTACAAATCCTCCAGCTATGACTGCACCGATTACTTCTACTAACGTAACATGTTTTGGTGGGAACAATGGTAGTGCAACTGTTAACCCAACAGGAAGTACAGGCCCTTACACTTATTCATGGAGTACGGTACCTGTTCAAACTACTCAAACAGCAACCAATTTACCCGCAGGAACATATACTGTAACTGTAACGAGTGCGTTGGGTTGTACGAAAACTAATACTGTGACTATTACACAACCAACTCAAATCACCGTGACTACAACTACAGTTAACGCAACTTGTAGTTTATTAAACGGTTCAGCTACAGCAAACCCTGTAGGTGGTGTGGGCCCATATACTTATTCATGGAACACCGTTCCTGTACAAACAACTCAGACCGCTTCAGGATTAGGAGCTGGGGTTTACACAGTAACAGTAACAGGTGTGGGTGGATGTACAGCCACAGCAACAGCAACTGTATCATCTACAGGTTCTATATCAGCGACAGCATCAGGTACCAACGTATCTTGTAATGGTGGAACCAATGGTTCAGCTACCGTAACACCTACAGGTGGTGGCCCATATACTTATTCTTGGAATACAACTCCTGTTCAGACAACATCTGTAGCTACAGGTTTACCTGCAGGAAGTTATACTGTAACTGTTAATAGTTCAGGATGTATTGCAACAGCAACAGTTACAATTACACAACCACCTTTATTGACCGCAACAAACTCACAAACCAATGTAACTTGTTTTGGTGGTAATAATGGAACGGCTACTGTAACACCATCAGGTGGAACAGGCCCATATACTTATTCTTGGAATACTGTACCTATACAGACAACACAAACCGCAACCAATTTACCAGCGGGTACTTATACATGTACAATAACAGACTTTAAAGGTTGTACTACAACACAAACAGTAACGATTACACAACCTACACAGATTGTAGTAACAACAACCGCTGTTAACACAACTTGTGGTTTACCAAATGGTTCAGCTACAGCAAACCCATCGGGTGGTGTTGGCCCTTACACTTATCTATGGTCTAACGGTCAGACAACTCAAACGGCTATTAATTTATTAGCAGGAACTTATACAGTTACGGTTACAGGTACAGGTGGTTGTACAGCTACTTCTACTATAACTTTAACTAACACAGGTGCTCCAACTGTTACAATTCCAACACATGTAAATGTATCATGTTTTGGTGGTACTAACGGTTCGGCTAATTCAAATGTGGTAGGTGGTGTAGGCCCATATACTTATTCATGGAATACAATTCCCGTACAGACTACAGCTAACGCAACAAACTTACCTGCGGGAACCTATACTTTAACAGTAACAGGATCCAATGGTTGTTCAGCAACAGGTACGGTTACTATTACTCAACCAACACAGTTAACTACAGCAATAACAACAACTAACGTATCTTGTAACGGTGGTAACAATGGTTCAGCATCAGCAACTCCAGCTGGGGGTGTTGGTCCTTATACCTACTCTTGGAACACGGTTCCTGTTCAAACTACGTCAACTGCAGTTAACTTAATTAGTGGAACTTACAACGTTACAGTAACAGATGCAAACGGATGTACTACAATTGCTTCAGCAAATATTACACAACCTACCGCACTTACATTAACATTAGGTTCATCAACTAACCCAACTTGTTTTGGTAGTACAAACGGTTCTATCACAGTTACAGCTAACGGTGGAACAGGTTCTTATCTCTACTCAATTAACTCAGGGCCTAACCAAGTGTCTCCAACATTTACAGGTTTAGGCGCTAACAGTTATACGGTGGTTGTAACAGATGCAAACGGATGTACAGCAAACGTTAGTACGACATTAACACAACCTACCGCAATTACATCAACATCTGTAATCACAAACGTATCTTGTAATGGTGGTAATAACGGTCAAATTACATTAGCCGTATTAGGTGGAACAGGTCCATATAGTTATAGTTGGTCTAATGGTGGTACTACAAACCCATTAACAAGTTTAGTTGCTGGAACTTATTCAGTAACAGTAACAGATGCAAATGGTTGTACTTTAGTTTTAACAAACTTAATTGTAACACAACCATCACCTTTAACTGTTAACCCTTCAGCTTTACCTCCAACTATTTGTATTGGACAGAACTCAACATTAAATTCAAACCCTAATGGTGGAACTGCTCCTTATACATTCTTTTGGACTAATGGTTCTACAACACAAAACACAGTTGTGAACCCAAGTACAACAACATCTTATACTGTTCAAGTAACAGATGCACATGGATGTACAGCAACAGGTTCGATAACAGTAACAGTTAACCCACCTTTAACAGGTTCAGCAACAGCAACACCGACTACAATTTGTATGGGTGGTTCTTCCACACTAAATGCAACAGTGAACGGTGGAACTGGTGGCCCTTACAATTTCAGTTGGAGTCCAGGTGGTGGAAGTGGAAGTAGTATTAATGTATCACCTAGTACAACAACTACATATACTGTAACAATGTCTGATGGATGTAGTCCAAATATTACAGCAACAGTAACAGTAACGGTAAACCCAAGTCCTGTGGTAACATATACAACAACAGGATTATCAGGTTGTGAACCTTTAACTGTAACTTATACAAATACAACACCTAACTCTTCAAATTGTGTGTGGAATATTAATGGTATTCCTTACAATAGTTGTGTTGTAACACAAACATTCCCTGTACAAGGTACTTACACAGCTAACTTAACTGTTACTGATGTTAACGGATGTACATCGACTGGTACAAATGTAACAGCAAATGTTTATCCAATACCTACAGCAGCATTCAATGTAACACCACCTGTGGTTAACATTATGGAACCTCTTGTTACTTTTAACAATACAAGTTCAGCAGGTTCTTACCAATGGAACTTTGGTGACGGTAACACATCAACACAATTGTATCCAACTCATACTTATGGTGATACAGGTACATTTACAGTTCAGTTAATTGTTACAACATCACACGGTTGTACAGATACAGCATACGGTACAGTTTATATTAGTGACGTATTCTCACTCTATGTTCCAAACGCTTTCACACCAAACGGTGATGGTAGAAATGAAACATTTACACCTGTAGTGACAGGGTATGACTTCTATGAGTTTTGGATATTTGACCGTTGGGGAGAAATGATTTATTACTCAACTAAAGCTGGTACTCCTTGGGATGGTACATATCAAGGTAAGATAGTAAAAGAGGATGTATACGTATGGAAAGTCCACGCAAAAGAAAAGGACAGTGCTAGACATCACAATTTAGTAGGTCACGTAACTATAGTAAAATAAAGAAAAGGGGCTAAGGCCCCTTTTTACTTGACAAAAAAGGAATTGATGACGATATTTATATAAAAAGAACTATACTATGAGAAATTTTAACGATAATGACGATGAATTTAATGACGGAGAATTCGGTGATGACTTCTTCGGACGTTGGGAAGAGTTTCATCGTAAGATGAATAATGAGAAGGCCAGTCGAGATATGGATAGATTCCGTAGAGATTTGGAAGAGTTGATGAAACTCCTTGCAAGTAAAGAAGGTGGTACTCCATTTAGATTTCAGTTCTTACCTTTAACAGGTGAAAATAGAAACGATTTAAACATCCCCGAAGGTGAAATGAATATTGAAAGCGGAGAGGATGCTAACGGTAAATGGGAGACTAAAGAATGGACATCTCCAAATGGTGAGATTTCATTTATGTCTTTCAGTCGTTCTTCTAGTTCTGAGGATGATGTTAATTCTCCTGATGAAATGATGGAAGGTTGGAAGTCAAGACTTGCTGATAGAGGTAGTAAGAGAGTTAGTCCCGAAGAAATTAAAAGAGTTAAATTAGCCAAACTTCAAAGAACTCTTGATTACTTAGTTGAACAAGAAAAGTATGAGAAGGCTGCCGAAATCAAAAAGATGATTGACGAATTAAATAATCCTCCTGCTGCAACAGAAGGTGAAAATAAAGCATAAGACACCTCCTTTTGACTTATGTGGAACAAACGGGGAATTTTGGTTCCCCGTTTTTTTATGCCGTTTTGAGATATATTTATAGGTATAGATAAAAAATTATTGTTTCATATTATATAACAATAAACCAAAAAAAAAAGAAAAATGGTAAATTCAAATAAATACGGTAGTGGTCAGAGAATAGCTAACGTACTTGGTATTGGTAATAGAATGGGGTAATACCCTTTCAAGTATTATTGCAGAAAAAGGTACTTGTTGTGGTGATCCAACAACACCTGAATGTTGTAATTCAGTTGCGGCATTAAGATTCGTGTCAAATAATATCTCCAATAAAGATATTTTATTAAGAGACTTATTCTCTTCAAGTGCTTACAACGAATTATGGACAAAAGCTATGGATGTTTTCTATAGTAAAAAGAATGATGGTGTACAAGCTGAAGCAGGTATTGGTGTTAATAAATCTTGGTCTCCGTTAGTTACAACAATAACAGATAAATACGTATCAACAAAAGTTGCTACGGTTGAAAAAGTAGATTACTTACAATATGCAAATGCCTTCAGTACTAATGGTGAATTAGGTAATAACATTAATGATGTTATGGAAGGAAATTTCGTACCTTTCTTCGAATTTACACCTGAAAATTTAATGTATTTAAATACAATCAATACTAGATTTAATTTTTATTCTTTAGGTGGTGGAGCAAGATTTGATGGTATTGTAGTTAATATAATTTTAATTAAGAAAGCTGATGACGGTAAAGGTGGGGTTGTTTTCACTAAAGAAGCTGTTGTAGGTACTTTAGATATGACAAAGTTAGCTTTGAACGCTGGACAAATTTACGAATATAACAGATCATTGGTAATACCAACAGCAATTTACGGAAAGGTTGCCAACCTAGGTACTTTTAGTACTGACAATATAGGAAGTGTAAATGATTGGGCAGATTTTAAAAAATTAGCTGGAAGTACAATCGCATACAATACTACTGTAAGTTGGTTCTTTGGTTTTGAATTAGCTGCATCAACAACTGGTACAGGTTTTGTTGAAATTTTTGCCAACTTAACAAACAGATACGCCTTTGAGTGTGATGGTTGTGTAAAAGGTGGCGGTAAACAAGAACCAGCACCTTGTGGTTGTGCAAGTATCACTGAAGATTATAGTTATTGGAATTATTAAGCATAATTTTTAAAAAATTACTTGACAAGTTCTAAATCTTTTGTATCTTTGTATCATATTTATAAACAAATAGAAATTACAACAATGAAAAATTGGCATCACATATCGAATAGTAATAGTAACCGAATTAATAGTTCGGACTATATGAGATGTGTTTTGTCTAAACTCAAGGCGTAAAAGCTAAGATATACAAGATAAAATTTTAAACCCCATCTCATATAAAAAAGAGGTGGGGTTTTTTGTTGTTTGACATATTGAAAATTAATTGGAGGAAGCCCGAATGGACGAGGACACTGTCTTGAAAACAGCTGGGTGTAAAAGCTTTGGGGGTTCGATTCCCTCTTCCTCCGCAAAACATGGTGTTAGAGTCAGATATTGGTTAGCTGAGCTTGTCTGTGAAACAAGTGTCCGTAAAAGGACGTACGGGTTCGATCCCCGCCTATCACCCAAAAGGGTCTGTAGTAATAATGTGAAAACGTCTAGTTGTTAGCTAGAAAGATGAGGGTTCAAGTCCTTCTGGGCCCGCTCGTTAGGGGACTATTTTATAATTTTTGTCGACTTGGCTATTCGCAAGGAACGTAATAAAATTAATTTGGGAGTGTAGCTCAGTGGTAGTCAAGCAGTTGCCTGTTAAGCAAAAGGTCGTAGGTTCGATCCCTACCATTCCCGCGGAAAATCCTTGATATTCTTCGTAAGAAGAGGTAAAGGTGTGGTTAAATCGCCTGTGGTTCCCACGCACAAAACACTGGCCAAAGTCCTCTAACTGGAAACGGGAACAGGCAACACGGGGGTGTAGCTCAGTGGTAGAGCAGAGAGCTGTTAACTCTAAGGTCGTAGGTTCAATCCCTTCCTCCCCCGCAAATGGGCTTATAGTAGATGGGTTATCACGCAATCCTGATAAGATTGAAAACCAAGTTCGAGTCTTGGTTAGCCTACTAAAATTGTGACGTGGCCAAGTTGGTTAAGGCACCTCTCTGATAAGGAGGAAATCGTGAGTTCGACTCTCACCGTCACAACTAATACGTCCTACAGGCAAGGTGTCGGCAGAGTCTCCAAAACTCTAGCGGGTGGGTTCGATTCCTACAGGGCGTGCAAAAACATATGTGTGGCAGAGTTGGTCCAACGCAACGATCCAAAGTCGTACATAAGGTCATAGGTTCGAATCCTATCACATATGTTTAAAAGGAAGTGTACTCAATGATGGCAAAGAGGACAGTTTGCTAAACTGTTAGGTCCTACGGGGCGAGTGGGGTCGGCACCCACCACTTCCGCCAAATGGAGAGTTAAGGAAGGGAGTGGTTCCCTCGCTTGTTTGGAAAACAAGAACCCATTCAGTTGGGCACAGTTCGACTCTGTATCTCTCCGCTAAATAACTCGGGCGTGTCGTATAAGGGTTATTACGCGAAGCTTATACCTTCGTTAAGGTGGCTCAACTCCACCCACGCCTACAAATGGTCTCTTGGTGTAATGGAGAGCACACGAAGCTACCCCCAATACCAGCCTTGTCTTCGAAACAAGTAACTGTAATGGAATATGAGGGTTCGAGTCCTTCTTGGGGGTCAAATGGTTTATTGGTGTAATGGATAGCATAAAACCCTGCGAAGGTTTTGGAAAAGGTTCGAGTCCTTTATAGACCACCACTGATACGAATTTTTTGATTAGTCCGTATATTTATTTAATATGGAAACAAAAATTTGTAATATATGTGAAACAGAAAAATCTATAGATGAATTTCTATGGAGAAACAAACAAAAAGGATTAAAACACCGTTCTTGTAGGTTGTGTTATAAAGAACTTAGAAAAAAGAGTTATGAAAAAAATCGCGACTACTATCTTAACAAAAGTTCTAAAAAAAGAAAAGACACAGCCAAATGGTACCAAGATTTTAAAAAAGGTAAACAATGTCATTTTTGTGGTGAATCTGAATCGGTTTGTTTAGATTTTCATCACATAGATGAAACAACAAAAAAACACAATGTATCGAGTTTAAGGTATAACACCTATTCTTTAGATAAAATAAAAGAAGAAATTGATAAATGTGTAATACTTTGTTCCAATTGCCATAGAAAGGTACATGCAGGATTATTGAAAATTTAGAGACTACTAACAGATTAAAAAGTTTTACGATGGAATCAATTAAAGAGACCTGTTATAAAGGTACTCGTATCCTATTAGGAAATGGAAAAAGAGACTTAATCAATAAGATGATTGAAGTCCTCAAAAGAGAAGGGTTTGTTGAAATTCAAATCCCAATAATTCAATATCAAGAAATTTTCAAAAGCAAGGTTGGTCAAGAAAATACCAACATGATGTTCAACTTCAAAGATAGAGGTGATAGGGATATCTGTCTTGCTCCTGAATATACTGCAGTTGTTCAACAACTATCTAAAACCACATTCAAGTACACCAAGGATGTTAAAATCTTTTATGTAGCAGAATGTTTCAGAGGGGAAAAACCACAAGAAGGTCGTTACAGAGAATTCACCCAATTAGGTGTTGAGATTCTAAATCCATCTAAAGAATATATGACCTATCTACAAGGATTGGCTTTGGAATTGATGGGTGATAGAGTCTGTATAATTGATACAGACGCTACAAGAGGTTTGGACTACTATAAAGGTGGTAAAGGTTTTGAAATTGCCTGTCCTGAGTTAGGGGCTCAAAAACAAGTTTGTGGTGGTGGTGAATACGATGGTGGAGTTGGATTTGCTTTAGGTATTGATAGAATACTATTAACAAAAAACCCTTAAGAATCTTAAGGGTTTTTTTTAGTTTTCATTAAGTATTGACCAACATTTTCTGAACTAAATATTTGTTTAAACAAGTTGTATATAAAATCATTGTAATTACCATTACCCACTTCTGTTTGATATATTCTCCAAACATCTATTAATTTTCTTTTTAATGTTCTACCAGATTTTGGGTTTACTAAACCGATTGGTAGGTGATAGGAGTTATTATGTATAGCAAAATGTATACAACGATCAAAATTTGATGAATCTTTAGTGGTCTGTAAACATTTATTAACCATCTCAAAATTATTTTTCGATAATTTAACCCTACTTATGAGACTGTTTATAATCTCAAGATCCTTCTTTGTCTTCTCTTCTTCGTAAGATTTTCTAAGTTCTGTATATTTGTTGTAGATTGTTTTAGCTTGTTCTTCAGACATCACATTATTATAGTCAGAATTCTGACTACCAAGTGAATTTGTACTACCAATTCTGAATGGTAAATTATTATTTTTAATAAATTCAGAAAGATCACTTAAAGTCCAATTACTTCCAACTTCATCAAAAATTAAATCTTCAAGAATATCATCTTGGAGGTATCTTTTAACATTATTACCTCTACGTATCATAGATCCATTTTCACTAATCACCCAAGAATCTTCTTCACCCCTTTTCTTTTCAACTGTAAGGGTAAAACCAAATAGTTTTAATGCATCAACATATTTCCCAATCGTGTTCTTACCAGTACCTTTACGAAAGAAGTAAGACCATATAATATCAACTGCTTGATAGATAAAATCATCTTCATCGTAATCTTCAAATATCTTCTTTGTTGTACCGTCCTCTTTAATCTTGAAGAACTCTATTTCATCATCCTCACCATAACCTTCTTCATCAATTTCAAGGTAATCACCCATTTCACCATTAACTAAACCTTGTAAGAATTCTTTTACAGAAAGGTCACCACTACCAGCAATATCACTATCTAAAGGGTTGTAAATTTCAATGTAAGTTTCATCAGCCTCATCAGTGTAGAAGGCAAATTTATGATTACTCTTTTTATGAATTAAGAAAACGAGTAAACCAGTTTTGGTATAACTTTTAAAATGTGAAGATGTATCTCTGGATGCAATACACCATTTAGTATTAGCACCGTATTTACAAGATGATTCATACGTTAATGGTTGTAATAACAACCAATCGTTATCTTCATAATATTTTTTAACACCAGCTTCTTCCTTCTCTTTTTTAACTGCCTTCTCTTCAGAAGCTTTAATAAGTGGACTAACAGCTGAATTTAATTCAGCTAAAGTTTTGTATTGATTAATATCTTTCTTTTCTAATCTAGGTGAATGTTGATGAAATCCTTTAATTAATTGAGAAATTAATTCTTTTGCTTGTTGTTTAACACCTTCAGGTGCATCTGCAGGGACTTGTTTGTAGGTCTTCATCATCCAAGGTAAGTATTTGTTGTTACCCGCTGGATCCTGACTAACAAAGTAATCAACTACTTCAGTATCTTGTGGGTATTTTGCTTTCGCATCTTCCACACGTCCTTCAGATAGTAAAGACTTAACTAGTTCTATTTTAATGATTTCTGATAATACACTTTTCATCTTAATAATAAATATTTTAAAGTTCACAAAACGAACTATAAGATATATATTTTATGTATGAGTAAGAACCCAACTATATTAACTCCTAAACACTATGTTAAACCTCATTCAATGGGGGTTGTAACTAAAAGTAGGCCGTTTTTTAGACCTATGCCTATACCATACGAACCAATGAGAAGGGAAAGATGGGTTATGAATGTTCATGGTTCACAAGGTACAGCCAGTTTTTGGGTTAAAAGTAACAATGGTATACATATGACTATTCGTCAAGATGAAATCCCTTATATGACCACAAGTACTTGGGTTAGGCCACGTTATGAATGGAATCCTTTAACTCTTGAGATATACGACTATATAGGTGAGAATTCAAACCCAGAATATATTAGAGAATGGATGATATCACATAGTGAAATGATTACAGGTCGTCACGGTTATGCAACTGATTATAAAAGAACTGTTGAGTTAGAAAAATTAGATCCAGTTGGTGGTGTAATCGAAAGGTGGGTACTTAATGGAACTATGATTTCATCCTTTAATTATGAAGTGGTTTATGATCAAGAAATGGGTAATATGGAATTAACAATAATGTTTGACAATGCAAGATTAACATTTTAATTATGAAAAAATTTATCAATATATCATTTGCTATAGTTTTAGCTATATGGTTTTTATCAGCGGTTTACTTGTCTATTAACTCTTTAGTTGGTATCTTTGTAGACGTAAATCCGACTATATCCAAATACATAATGGGTGGTAGTTTTATCTACCTAGTAGGTATTGGAATCTATAACAAAGTTAAAGGTGGTGACTTCACACAAATGGGACAGGATTTACACCAACTAAAACAAAGTAGAGAAGAAAAGAAAGCAGGTTGTAAAACTTGTGGTAAAAATAAATTAAAAAAGTAGTTGACAGAACAAAAATAATTACTATCTTTGTATTAGAAATTTGAGAAAAGGTTGACAATTAGTCTTAAAACCGTGGTTTCCTTGACTCACCAAAAAATGTTAACGAAAAAATACACAAAGCGTTGACAGAAAGTTAAAACTTTAGTACATTTGTGTATATTTATAAAATAGTTGTGACTCCGACATGGGTTTTAAGGAGTCCCCCAATAAAAGACCGATATACAAACGGGGGTAGGTCTACAACAAAAACCCTAAAACTATAAACAAATAAAAACGATGAAAAAGAATTATACATATCAACCGAACGCACCGAAAGCAGGGAAAGTAGCCGATAAAGGCTGTGATACCTTGAGTGGTTGTGGTATGTCTAATTTTGTCTCATAAAAAGATATTTTATAAGATTAAGAGTTTAGAAAAACCCACAACCGAAAGTTGTGGGTTTTTTGTTTATGGTAAGATATGAGTTGAGTTCACACTATACGCACGATTTAACGATGGAAGTGTAAAAGGGAGTACGCTAACGCTGGAGGGTTAGGCTTGTCTGTAAAACAAGTACTTTGGTCTAGTAGGTTCGAATCCTACTACTCCCACGAGAATGAGGTTCACATTAGGTAGTGACACATGTCTGTAAAACATGTTCCCTTCGGGGTTAGTGTGGGTTCGAATCCCACCATTCTTACCAAACACGTCTGTATCCGTAAAGGCATTCGGACCTGGCTCTTAACCAGGGATATGTGGGTTCGACTCCCATCAGGCGTACAAGAAATTAGTTCATTGACATAATAAAAAGAACAGAAGCGGAGAAACGAGTTACATCGGTAAAAAACAATCTGTTAAATTGAATAACTGGGTTCGAATCCCAGCACCTCCACAAGGAAACAAAATGGGGGTGTAAAATAAAAACACTCTTTCGTTATTCTCTGTTCTTTTAAAAATATTAATAGGTAGAAGCGGATGTTGGAATTACATCAAAAGTTCGAATCTTTTATTTCCCGCAAGGATTACAAACGGGAAATCGGCCTTGGGGCCTTTATTCCACGAATAATTCTCTATCTATAAAAAATTAAATTGTTGAAGCGGTGATATGAGTTACATCAGCATCCTAAGCTCGGGCCAGAGGTTCGATTCCTCTACTCCCAACTACTAAAAATAATGGGAGTTAGTGTAGTGGTAACACACGTATAAAACACTCAAGTCGAAAATTCTCAACAATAACGCGAAAGTAGCTCAGTTGGTAGAGTACTACCTTGCCAAGGTAGGTGTCGCGGGTTCGAATCCCGTCTTTCGCTCAAGAACGCGTGGTATAGGAGCATGGCTTATCTAGCTTGTTTTGGAAACAAGAGCACGTGGGTTCAAATCCCACTCACGCGACAAGATAAAACGGAAAGTAGAGGAGTCAGGTTTATCTCACTTGATTTGGGATCAAGGGCACGCGGGTTCGAATCCCGCCTTTCCGACCAAAAGGTCTATTAGTATATGGGTTAACATATCTGCCTGTCACGCAGACGAAACGAGTTCGAGTCTCGTATAGACCGCAAATGATGATGTAAGCTGTAAAGTCTGAGATTAATCGGAAGACGGTACATGGGGTGGGAACTCATTGTACTAGGAATCAGCCCGAGGAAGGAGTCCCAAGTGTAGGTTCGAGTCCTACTGTCATCGCAAAAGGACTATTAGTAGAGGTGGTTACAATATCTGCCTGTCACGCAGAAGGTCACGGGTTCGAGTCCCGTATAGTCCGCCAAATGAGACAACATTAAAACCGTCCCACCAGGACGTTAAAAACCGTAGGTGACGCATAAACGGTGGTGCATCTGACTTCCAATCAGAAACAGAGCGGGTTCGATTCCCGTCACCTACTCAAATTCCTCCAGGAGGAGTTATTATCTTCTTGTTTAAGTACTTAAGATAAGTACGTACGAATAGAAGCGAGACTTAAATAACCTTTCGGGGTTAAATTTTGTAACGGAGGTCTCATTTGAGGGACACAAAGAGCCAAAACCTGTAAGAGTGTTTTGGGATGGACTCTTGATGTTACACATGATAAGTACTCTTAATTATCGAGGCTAATCCATGGTCAGGTAGTTAAGTTGAACAGGAAATTTGGGGTGTCATGTACCAAGGCTGGCGAAGATCCCTTGCAAGGATTTTGGGTGAGTTCAATTCTCATACGCTCCACAAATAATATGGTCGGTTGGCCGAGTGGCTTTAGGCGACAGTCTGCAAAACTGGAAACACAGGTTCGAACCCTGTACCGACCTCTAATAAATAAACTATTTAAACTGTATGAAAACTGTTAAGAAAATAATGAAATCTAAAAAACCTAAACTAGGTTGGCTTAGACTATTATCTTAATTGTTCTCAATTAAACTAATAATCCAAGTCAGAAACGACTTGGATTTTTTTATTTATATACGTCTGTACCCGTAAAGGCATTCGGAACTGGCTTTTAACCAGAATTATGAGGGTTCGACTCCCTTCAGGCGTACCAACACTAAGTAGCTTAAATGGAAGAGCGAACTTAAAACGAAAGGTTTATTCGAAAGAAGTTTTTCGGCCTGTTACAGAAAACGTTGAAGGCGTAGTCTGAGTGAGTATGGTATGGGTAGTTAATCGTATGGTTGCGGAAGCACCGAATAAAGTAGGGAAGCGCGTTTCCAAGGTTAATGTACGATAAAATATGGGGGTTCGAGTCCCCCCTTAGTGACAAATTCTCCCGTAGCAAACAGGTGTATTGCAACGGTCTTTTATGACTTTTAAAGGTATTTATTATTAAAAGTCATTATGGAAAAGAAAATTTGTAGTAAATGTAAAGAGGAAAAAGAATTATGTGAATTCAATAAAAATAAAACAAGAAAAGATGGTTTACAAACCTTTTGTAAAATTTGTGGACAAAAACATAGTAAAAATTATTATGAAAATAATAATGATAAGATGAAAACACAAATACATGAGGCGAGAAAAAAAAGAAAAGAAGTAATAATAAAATATGTTTATGACTATCTAATAAATCATCCATGTATTGATTGTGGTGAAACTAATCCGTTGGTTTTAGAGTTCGATCATAGAGATGGTGTTGATAAAATATGTAACATTACTGAATTGGTGGCAAATGGTAATAATATAGATAAAATAAATGAAGAAATTAAAAAGTGTGATGTAAGATGTGCTAATTGTCATAGAATAAGAACGGCATATCAATTAAATTATACAATTTTAAAATTTCTCCCTAAGCGGGAGAACAAGAGTGAGTGAAAGCTGATAAACTACAACAGCACCCGACGAATAAACGGCGTGGATAATGGGAAGTAGTTAACCACCACAACTGTAGGAGAATACCCTACCTCACTCTAAATGACTCTGTAGCTCAGATGGCAGGTAGCAACGGTCTTTTAAACCGTGGGTCGTGGGTTCGAGCCCCACCAGGGTCACTATGGGAAAGTTAGAAAAAAAGAAATTGAAACTCCAAGAAAGGATTAAGTTCCTTGAGGACGAGTTAAGAATGTCTTTAACTAAAAAGACTTCTGATACTAAAGAAATTGATGTCGCAGGACATCAAAGAAAGATTGCTGATTTAAGAAAAGAACTAACACTTTTGAAATAATGGAAAGAGAATTACAAGCATTATTTGCTGATAGATATAGAAGAATTTGGATTTACTATACACGTTTAGGTACGGTTCAATTAGTATTATTTCCTGTAGATACTCACCAAGGCTATAGGATAATATCAGAAAGAAACTTTGGTGAAATAACAACTGAAAAGCTAAGTGATTTAATTATGAGAAATCCCTAACAAAAACACAAAAGAATTCCGTCAGAAATTCTTAACCGACCGAGATGAATCGGGTCGCTTCATTGTTCATTCTTATAGAACGGGCAAAACATATTACATTGAACCTATCGGTCCTGATAGACCAGCTGATTGGGGTTCATATAATCCTTCCACAGGGAAGATAGAACACAAAAAGGGTTTTGATAAATTCACTGGTGCAATCAGTGAGAAAGACTCGATGATAACAAAGGAAAATGGATTTGACGACATCCGTTATTCTGGAGTGGGTGGTTCACCTTTCTCTGTAATAGAGGAAATGGATTCTAAATACCCGTCTATCACATAATAAAAAACCCCGAGTAATCGGGGTTTTTCTATTCATATTTAACATCTCTATTTTCGAAATCATTTATTGGCATATAAACCTGAGGATAGTGATGACTAAACCTAACAATATAACATGTTTCACCTTTATAATTTATTGTACCTATAATAGAGTGCCAACCAGTCCAACCCGTTTCTTGAAAATCACTATAATCTTCATTGGAGTCTATATTCATATTTTCTCTAGTTATAGCAAATCTTTTACCAGTAACTTCTACTTCAGTAGGTATAGTGGGTTCAATGTCTTCAAACCATTCTTGTTCTTCTTTTAATATTTTCTTAATAAGATTTTTCACTATCTAATACTTCTAAGTGTTTAATATGTTTGATTGGTACCTTTTTACCTTCAAATCTAAGTTCTAAAGACAGTTCATCATTTTCGTTTACTGTAACAATCCCTGTTGAGAATACATCTAATGGTACATCTAATTCGTGACCAACTTTAATTTCAGTTCCGTTTCTGTCTGTAAGTACTTTCATTTGAATCTATTTTTAATTAATTGTTATTTTTAATCCTCCCAACCTAAATCTATTTCCTCATCAAAATCATCATCATCCCAATAATCATCGTGACTATTTCTTGATTTCTGCATTCCATTCTTTGCGTAATGTGTGTCAATTCTTGTCCATGCTTTATAGAAACTATCATAAAAAGCCTGACTACCTTTCGGAATCTCTTGAACATGTTCACCTAAACCTTCAAGGTATCTCCAACCAACACCGAATAAACCATTCAATATTGTATCCTCTTCAATTTGACTATCTTGAGCATCATAGAATTCACCGTGAGCACCGTAGTCTAAACCATTAGGTATAAATCTAGCAATCTTTTCATACTTAGGTAATCTTGCCTGCCAAATCGGTTTGTTTCTTCTTTCTGGGGTTAAAGCTGTATTAGCTTTGAATATGATATAATATAGTGTACCTCTTTTTGAGTAGTTATCAAATTGATTACTTTCTCTAGCTGCAACACACCAACGTGTTCCTGAACCATAATGACAAGAACCTTCTTTTGTTTTTGGTAGGATAACTAGGAAGTTTTCATCTTCATATATCTTTTCAGCACCTTGTAATTTTTCTTCCTTCTTAGTTTTCTTAGATTCAACTTGATTGATAATTGCCTTTAAGATACCTAAACCTTTATATGAGTTAATATCTTTTGGTGATCTAAAAATGGTATCTATATCACTTACAGGAATATCTACACCAATTTCATTTTCAAAAGCGTCAACACCTTTTCTAACCAATTCATGTGTTATTCTACCATTAACTTGGTCGAATTTTAAAATTATAGGAATAATTTGGTCAACACTATATCCACCGTCAATGTGAGTTTTAAGCATCCAATCAGCATACTTTTTGGTTGGTGATGGGTCTGAATCAACTAAACGATTGAAATCCTCCTCATTAACATGACTCCACTTACTTCTTAAAGTATCTTTCTTAGCTTCAAATAATGCAGCCTCAGATACTACGGTTGCTTCTTTAACGTGATGATTGGAATGAGTGATTCTAATATTATCCAACATTAATTTAATATTCAAATCATTAATAATAGCTTGAGCCTCTTTCTCATCATATAGATTCAAATCCAATGTATAGGAGTTGTGTCTACCACCACCACCTGTTACTGAATTATAACTTACATCCATACGATCCAATAAATCCATTAGTTTGAATCTAATGTTACCAGAATCTGAAGCCTCAATACTAACAATAACATTAACAGCTGGTTTTTTATATTTAAAACCCATCACTCTTTGACTTTCTGTAATGTCTTCTGGTGTGTTAATATAATTAATAGGTGGTTGAGCTACCTCTTCATGTGGTTCTTCAATATAACCGTATTGTCTTAAAGGTGTTTGAGGTAAATGTTTTTTCGCGTAGTCAATCCAAGCCTTTTTAACCTGTCTTAATTCATCAGGATGAACTTCAACTGATTCTAAATATTGCCACCAAGCATTTAATAAAACGTTTAATGGTTGTCTAAGTGTTTTAGCCTTTTTATATAAACCTCTAACATAAGCCTCAACTTCATAAGGTTCAGTTAGATATTCCCAATATTCAATATCTTCTGGATATTTACGTTTATTGGAGAAGAATCCAGTTCTTTCTCTTTCTTTGAATTTAGATTGAGTTACGTGTTCAATTTCATGACGTACAATGTTTTTGATTTCTGGGATTAAGTCAGACAAACCCCTCATCCTTCTTTCAGGATCCAAAGGTACATTAACATGATAGATAATCTTCATACCTTTGTAGTGTTTTCTAATCTCACTAGCTTTAGGGTACATAGCACCATAAACTTCTGGCTCAAGTTCATCTGAGTAGTGAATATAAACACTAACTTCAACGTAAGTACGTTTAAATAAAACAATTCTTGTTTGAAGACGTTTATTGCCACGTTTAATAGTATCAACTATCTCTCTTGATAGTTCAGTCGTAACTTTATCATATCTTCCTTCTGATAATAAATTTTTCATCTTTATATAAATATCAATTAATTAGTGTTCGCCTGTGTGACTTATTAAAAATTATTACTATATTTGTAATATGGATTTAAGTGTATATAAGGGTAAGAGGGTATTGGTGGCCATGTCAGGTGGTGTCGATAGTTCCATGGTTGCAGTCATGTTAAAGATGGCTGGAGCCGATGTTATCGGTATAACTATGAAGTTAGGTGATACAAAAGTAAAGTTGGGTAACACCATGGATTCATCTTGCTGCACCCTTGATGATGTTAATGACGCACGTTTAGTTGCTGTTAAGTATGATTTCCCACACTATGTGGTTGATTTGAAGGCTGACTTCGAAAAGAATGTTATCGACAATTTCGTTGATAAGACTTTGGATGGTTTAACACCAAACCCATGTATTATGTGTAACAAGACTGTTAAGTGGGGTAGTCTAATGAAGTATGCCGATGGTTTAGGTTGTGATTACTTAGCCACAGGTCATTATGCACGTGTCTTAAATGATAACGGTAAGTTTTATCTATCAAGACCAAAGGATTTAACCAAGGATCAAACATATTTCTTATGGGCTTTATCACAAGACCAATTAGCTAGGACTATCTTCCCATTGGGTGATTATTTGAAGTCTGAAGTTAAGGATATGGCTGTTGATTTAGGTTTTGACTACTTCATGAAGAAGTCAGAAAGTTTTGATATTTGTTTTGTTGGGGATGCTTCATACGAAGAATTCCTATTAACAAAGTACCCACACCTTAAGGATTTAGATGGTGGTGATATTACTTTATCAGATGGTACAGTAGTAGGTAAGCACCGTGGTTATCCATTCTACACTGTAGGTCAAAGAAAGGGCCTTGGTTTAAGTTTGGGTTATCCTGTCTATGTTTTGGCTGTCGATAATGTTAATAACAGAATTGTTGTTGGTACTATCGATGAACTAACTACCAAGATGGTTCGTATTGATGGTATTAATATGATGAAGGGTGATATGGATTCTGTTCTTGATAAGGATTTTATTGTAAAGGTAAGGTCTATGGATAGGGGAACACCTGCAAGAGTTGTATTAGACCCATTACCACACATTGTCTTTTTAGCCGATGTTAAGGGTGGTGTTGCACCTGGACAATCAGCCGTTGTCTATGATGGTGATGATGTTGTTATGGCTGGGTTTATTAAGTGGACACATAATAAGTAATGAGAGTAACAATAGAAAATATATGGAATAGGTTCGCAAGTCGGAATGTGCCTGAAGCTAAATTTGTGGTCATAGAACAGGACAACCAACGACCAATAAAAATATTGGTTGGGGTTACATATAAAACATTCCGTAATGGTGACTTTAATCAACAAGTTGAGTGTGACATGATTCGTGTAGGCACTCAACCTCTTTATGAGGCCGACCTAGCTATATCAACTAATATATTAGTTAATAAATTTAACGTTATTAAGAATAGGTATGGGAGTGAAGGTGGTGATAGAGTTCCTTATTATTTTTTAAACTATACATTGGATGAATTAGTCAGACAATTACTTACAAACCCAACCATATATGATATACAATATGTTAAGGTTGAAATTATTAGAGCCTTTTCAATGGTAACAGGTGAAAGTTTTCACTATGTGGGTGGTAAGTATATGACTATGAGAGATTTGTATATTCAAAATAATTTAATAAAATATAAAACTTTAAAACATAAATTTGTAAATGCCTGAATTAGTTGAAGTTAAAATAATGTCTGAATTCATCAACAGAGTTGCTGAAGGTAAAACATTTGTTAATGTTAGAAAATCAGATGTTAGTAAAGTTAAGACCGATTTAAAAGGTAGTTGGTCTGTAGGATTCCATATAAATGCCGATTCAAGGGGTAAAGAACTCAAATTGAATTTATCTTGGAAACCTGAATGTTTTAAAGACCATCTTGAACCCGACAGAAGTTTAATCTGTAATATGGGAATGGCAGGTAATTGGTCTTTCACTGAAACAAGTAAGATACCAAAACATGCCCATTTAATGTTTGACACCAATGACGGTTGGACTTTATCTTTGGTGGATGTTAGGAGATTTGCTCGTTGGCAATGGGCAGAAGGTTGGTCAGATAATAGAGGGCCTGATCCTGTTGAGGATTGGAGTGCCTTTGTTAGTAACATATTGACCAATATGGATAAGAATGAATTTAAGAAACCTATCTATGAGGTTCTAATGAATCAGGAGTACTTCAACGGTATCGGTAACTATTTGAGAGCTGAGATTTTATATCGTATCGATGAAAACCCATTCTTACCAGCTAAAGAATATCTAGTTAAAGCACCAAGTTTATTCTACCATTGTTATTGGGTACCTAAAGAAGTTTACAAGTTGGGTGGTGGTCAGTTAAAAGATTGGTCTAATCCGTTTGAGGTAGATAACAAAGCTTTCGTTGAATGGCAACAATGTTATGGTAAGAAAAACATGGCTAGTTTAATGGATAGAAATAAAAGAAAATTTTGGTTTAATCCTAAACATAACGTACATTTGTCTAATGAGTAAAATGAAAAACAAATATTTCGATGAAATTAATACGGGTTTGGAAAAGGCTAGACTTGTAAGATATCTAACCCAATACCCTGTGAAACAAGACTTTAGTCCGATTATGTTAGCTAAAGAGGTTTATGGTAAGTTTAATCTTACCAAAAAGGAAGTTGCAGAAGTAATAAGAGAATATTATAATTTTTAAAATGGAGAAAGTAATTGTACCAATGGTAGGCCGTTATAAGTGTGTCATACTTAGTGACGGTGAGAATCACGTGTTTCGTGCTGACAGAGGAGAGTTCCATGCAGATGTAACGAAACGAGTAAAAACAAAAGAACCCCAACTCAATGAATACCGTGTCTTGGGTGGTGGAAGAGTTCTAATAGACCATGAGAAGATTGAAGTTTATGGTTATTCTGTAGATTTCGGTCATATGGATAAAGACATGGTAGAAGAATTAGTTAAGGAATATGCAACCAAAGAAGGGTTACAGTTCGTTAACAACACTGGAGAAGGATATTAATAAGTAATAAAGGACTCACAGCTGACCGTAAGGTTGGAGGAAGTTCGCGACATCTCTACAGGAGGTGGGAGACATTAGTCGTTTGTACCACCGCAACATGGGATGCAACTCAAACAGACCGTAGACAGGGTTCCTGTATGTCGTTGATGGTCGGGTAGAGGCATAGATAAATTGTGGGATAAAACAGAATCGCGGCTATACTTGTTACTTTAAATTATAAAATGAGTAGATTTAGTAAACATAGAGAAAAACCTAAGTGGAAACCCAAAGAGGGTGCTCTAGTGGTTATTAATGCAAATGGGTGTCTAATTGAGGTTGGTGAGATTGAGGATATTAAGGGTGAGAGAGTGGTTTCATTAAATATGGAAATCGGTACTCTTCAGTTAGGTACTGAAAAGGTTCCAATTAGAAATGTAATTGAATCAATTAGAAATGGTTCATGGAGAATTGTTAAAGATGGGCCAATTGAACCTGAAAAGATTTTGAAGGAATTTAAATTTATATAATGTACAATCTGCCTCTTAAGATAAAGGCAACAGAAAGAACTCCATCATTGGAGTATGACCCAAAAGGTCCCACTTTCAACATGATTGGTATTTCAGTACCCGATGATGCTAAATCATTCTATGCACCAATATTAGAATGGGTTCAGGGTTATGTTAAAGAAGATATTAAAACACCTTTAACCATTAATATAGATTTAGATTATTTCAGTATCCAATCAGCATCAGTACTACTTAAAATTATAAAATACTTTGATATACTACCCAACGTTACTTTGAATTGGTACTTCGATGATAAGGACACGGAAGAAATAGGACATGACTTAGCGAGTATGGTGAGAATGAAGTTCAACCATATAAATAAAAATCCTGAATATTACAACAATTCTGAAGAAATTTAACATTTTTTCTTGACTCCTACTGCCGAAATACATACCTTTGTATTACGGTGAGTGGTGGAGAGCATACACGCCCCATTGACGGATGGGCTGGTCACATTTAATAAGGTTCGAGAGATAGTCTTTAAAGGCCTAAAAACTTGAACACGAAACGAGGCATCGAAAGGTTAAAGTCCTTTCCTCACCTATAATCTTCCCCCCTGAATTTATTTTCTCGGGGGATTTTTATTTTAAAGAAAAAGTTGTATCTTTGTAATAAGAAATAACCCCAAAATGAAAGAGTTTAAATTAACAACTAAGACAGGTGAGAAAATCACAAAAACTTCAGCCGAAAATATAGACTTAGCAATTCAATATTTTGCTAAACTTAAACAATTGAAGGTAACTGATTTATTAAAAATTTATAACGTAAGAGAATGTTAATATTCCTAGGAGATATACACGGTAATTTTAATTATGTACAATGGTACATTAAAAATCACAATTTGAAAGATTGTACTATCTATCAAGTTGGTGACTTTGGTATTGGATTCACTAATGAGTTCAATGACATGGCAACATTGGGTCTTTTCAATCGTTTCTTGAAAGAACGTAATATCCAATTCTACGCCATTCGTGGTAACCACGATAATCCAAAATACTTTGATGGTCATTTGAAGAACCATTTTGAGAACTTACACCTTTTAGCTGACTATGATGTGGTTGAGATTGATGGTGTTAAGATACTTGGTGTGGGTGGTGCTGTAAGCGTTGACCGTAGACCACGTATGAGAGAACAACTTGAACACGCTAGAGTTGGTCGTGATGTTGAGTTACATTGGCACGATGAAGTTTTTGTTCTTGATGAAGAAAAACTTAAAACCATTGAGGGTATCGATATTGTTGTAACTCATACCGCACCCGAATTCTGTCACCCTGTTAACAAGACAGGTTTTGGTTGGTTAGTTGACCAATATGCGGCTGATGATGCTAACCTTAAAAAGGATTTAACTGATGAAAGAACTCTTGTAACTAAGATGTACGAAATCATCAAGGAAAAGAATAAAATTGATTATTGGTATTATGGTCACTTCCACGCAAATTGGAAGGCTAACATTGATGGTATTAATTTTAACCTTTTAGGTGTTAACGAGTTTACTGAATATAAGAACCCTAACGATTATGGTAGAGAATACACTGAAGTAACAGGTAATGAATAAAAAAAAGGGACTTAATAGTCCCTTTTTTTATTTCGGATAAACCGTACTTCTTACTTTAACACCTGGAGAATGTACTATATTTCTTTCAGGTTCAACTCTTTTATATTTTGTAGATGGGAAACCACTGTTAAGTGTTTGTAACTGTTCGATATATTCTTCACCATACTCTTTAATACGATTGATAACATCATCAACTAGTTCTGTCATGTCACCATATACTATACCACCTCTTGGGAATTCGTTTTCTTTGAGTTTAGATTTTGTCTTACTAGCTTTAGAATTGCTAAACTTTTCCATGAACTCCTTCTTCTTTTGTGTGGATAATTTACCAAACTTGTCCATGTGTGATTTAACTTTTTCAGGAGATTTTGGAAATGCACTATTTAACATTCTTTCAAATTCCATATCTAAATAGTTTTCAGCAGATTCTCTCATGATCTTTTTAACAAGACCTTCTATGTCATTTTCATTTAATCGAACTACTTTCTTCATTTTGATATTTATTAATAAATATTTGGTAATTAAAGAATGTTTTGTATCTTTGTATAAATAAATCCACAACCATGAAAAACTTTATATATTCCCTTTTAATTGTAATTTTCGGTGTTTCCTTCACTTCTTGTAAGAAGGATGACATGCACAAAGTAACTTTTGAGATTGTATTCTTACAATCTCCATCTACTGGTAGTTCTAATTTAATTGAAATTACCGTTAAGCCATCTTATTCAGATGTTAAACCAGCGGTTGACAGACTTAACATCCCACAAAAGTGGACTTATGATTATATTGGTTTGAAAAAGGGTGATAAGGTAACCTTTGGTGTTAGAGCTCAATTATCTTATTACTATGAAATGAGAGTATACATTGATGGTAACCAAGTTTCTTATATGAAAGTTAAAGTCAGTGATTACAATTATTACGAAGACCACGTTGAAGACCACAGTGGTTTAAATGATAACACTCAATACGATACAGGTTTAATTACATTTACCTACAAATAAAAAAGGGGACTTAATAGTCCCCTTTTTTTTATTATATAATTTAATTATTTCATTGCTGGTACTGCACCGTTAGTGTAACCTAAGAATTCACAAATAACTTGTCCACCTTGTCCTTGTCTGTTAGTTTGAGAAGTGTTGATGTTACCCCATTTTGTAGAACATTCTACTGAGTAAGATGGGCAACTACATGGTGTTGGAGGTGCCTCAGATTTATAACCCCAATCACAACCGTAAGGGAATACACCAGGAATATTCACACAACTCTTAAAACTAATTCCATTCATAGACTCAGTGAATTTTGCGTGATGTCCTGTACTATCAATATAACCGTAATCCCAATAAGCTCCGAAGTTTGGATTTAAACCATTATTATTTCTTGGCCCAAAAGATGTAACTCTTTGTCTAAGAATAGAGTGAAGTCCATCTACACATGAGATATCAAAAGACTCGTTAGCGCCCAATGTTGTACCATTTTGCCACCAAGTATTTACAGTAAATTCAAATATATTCACACCATAAGGATATTTCTCTCCTTTATCTGATGCATCTTGACCGTTTTGAGCTGTAGTACAAGCTTGATTATCAACACCCCAAGTAATAACTACTGATGGTGCTGCAGCTGTATCCCCCCAATGATATTCAACACCTTTTTTAGCCCAGAAAGTACCTTTACATGGACAATAAGTGGTGTCTTTACCATTGATATTCATACACTCAATGTAAATGTTAGATGAATCCATTCCGAATTTTCCAACAATTGATTTTGTACTTGGTAGAGTAACGTATACTTTTACCGAATCGAGGTTTGATTTATTGATTAATACAACATCTGTGTATTTGGTTGTGTCAATCACACTAGATGGTGCGGGTGATGGTGTGGGAGTTGGATCTGGTTTCTTCCAATTCCAAAGAATGGCTCCTGTAACGATAAGACCAATTCCTGCGGCAATTAAAATTTTAGACATTTTTTTCATATTTTTTATTTTAATTATAACTATCTTGAAACTAAAAGAAAGATTAATTACTTTGGTTTTTCATTAAATATAAACCCAAAAAGCTTGTAGATAACTACCTGGTATATGGTATTGAATGTGTTGAATATCCTCGTTAAAAAATTCTTTAAACATTTTTTTAACAGAAGATTCTATTTCATCATCACTTAACCCCATTTCATCTAATGGCCTTACCACTGTGATTGCATCCAAGTATAAACCATTTGTACCATCAGTCTTGGTTTTCTTAACTAAAATAACTTCATTGTTTTGATCAGTATAAAAGGTAAGACCATATTCCTCAAACATAACACTTTCTACCTTTAGTGTGTTAAATATGTTAAACAAGAAAGAATAAATTTGAGATGGTTCGGACACATCTTGAAACCATTCAGGATTTACTGATTCTTCCTTGATAATTTTCTTTACCAATTTTTCGATATCATTTTCATTTAAACGAATTACCTTTTTCATATTATATAAATATAAAAAAAGGGGCCTAAGCCCCTTATGATGATTAACTATTTTATTTAATTAGAATCTGTTTCCACAACCAGCACAGAAGTTATCGTTCTGTTTGGATTTTCTACCACATTTAGTACAGTATTTGTTCATCTTATTAACGTCTTTAACATCCATTAACATTTGAGAAACTGGTTTGATGTGATATTCTACTACGTTCGTAGTATAGTAATAGAACTTCTTACTTACTGTTTGGAAACTTTGAGAAGAGTGTGAACCTTCTTCAACTCTACCAGTTTCTAAACTTTTGGTTCTAAGTTTAGGTGCTGGAGCTGAAGACGCTGATGCACTAATAGGTGTTGAACTTAATGACCCAGTCAAATTTACACTACTACTGCTTACTGAACTTGAAAAATAAGCTGTGTTAGTTGATACTCCACCGAAACCTCTTGAATTATCACTAGTTGTATAAGTGAAATCACCCAAAGTCCATGTAGGATTTGTAGTTGTTTGCCAAGTTGGACCTGTGTAAGTACCACTATTAACTATTAGAGGGTTTGATAATGTTGGTGTCGTATCCTCATTATAGAAATCAATCTTAACTAAACCATTTAGTTCGATTGCCTTCTTAACTTCTTCACTATTACCACCAACAGTATAGGTTTCAAATTTAAACCTGTTCGGAGTATCAAGGTAACGTTCCAAGAATACTCTTTCACCAGGACGTAAAACGATACCTGAGTAAGAAATTAATTTGTTATTGATTGAGATTTTTGCGAGAACTGTTGTTTGTGTAGGATTATGAAGTTCAATTTCGAATTCAGTCCCGTTCTCTAAGTAGACAAATTTGTCTTTTTTGATTTTTGTTCTGCCTTTGTTGACCGTAATATAGGCCATAGGCTTGTTTGTAATGTTAGCCATTTGTTTTTTAACTTTAATTACTTGTTATTTGTAACTCTTTCTAATAACTTCGTTACCTTACCAATTTGGGGATAACTCGACAGAGATTTTCTCTGGTGACTAAAAAGATGAGTTAATCATCAAATATAAATATATATGCTTGTAAAACTTTGTAAAGTTTACTATCTTTGTACGATGAATATTTTTTACTTATCCGAAGACATAACTAAATGTGCTGAGTATCACGTTGACAAACACATTGTCAAAATGCCATTAGAAACTGCACAATTACTTTGTACTGTACATTGGGTTTGTGGTGGTGTAGCTCAATACCGAAAAACACACGTCAACCATCCTAGTAGTATTTGGGTTAGACGTTCTATACAAAATTACAGATGGTTGTGTCAACTAGGCAAAGCTTTATGCCGTGAGTATACTTATAGATACGGTAAAGTTCACAAGTGTGAGCAAGTAATCGATTGGTGTACCGAGAACGAACCCAAGTTACCAAACATTGGTTTTACCGAACCTACTCCAGCAATGGCCGACGAGTTCAAAAAAAGTACATCACTTTTATCATACCGTAATTATTATATCCATGGCAAGTCACACTTAGCAACTTGGAAAAAACGTAACGTACCAGATTGGTACAAAATAGAGAACTAGATGAAATTATTTTTAGATGATACACGTAGTTTGGATATGATTTATCCAAATGCAAATCCACAAGAGTGGGTTATAGTACGAGACTATTACCAATTTGTTAACTACATACGAAAGTATGGGTTACCTGATTATATTAGTTTTGACCATGACTTAGGTCTTGAACATGTCAAATATTATTTTGACAATGGTGGTCATGCGAGTCCTCCTGACCCTTTAAATGCTGACTTTAAGGAAAAGAGTGGGTATGATGCAGCAAAGTGGTTAGTTAATTATTGTGTTGAGAATAAAGAACCATTACCAATATGGCATGTACATTCACACAACCCAATCGGTGCTGCAAACATTAGAAACTATTTAAAAAACGCTGAAAAACATCTTGGACTTGGTATCTAACGAATTAGAAATATTGTGGTTTTTCTTACCAAAAATTTTGGTAGCCACAATTTGTGGATTTATCATCGGGTATGATAGAGAAGTAAGAAATAAAGTTGCTGGTATTAGAACCAACGTCATCATTGCCGTTGGCTGTACCATCTTAACAACAGTCTCCTTTTGGTTAACGAAGGATAGTCCTAACATTGATCCAACACGTATTTTGGGTCAAATCATTACGGGTATTGGTTTCTTGGGTGCAGGTGTTATCATGAGAACCGAAGATAAGATTACGGGTGTAACAACGGCAGCCTTTATTTGGACTGTTAGTGCAATCGGTATAATGGTTGGATGCGGGATGTATATCATACCAATATTAATCACAGTTGGTTTATTGATTGTGAGTAAGATTTTTGAAAAAATTGAAAAAAAGATAAAAGAAAAACGACAATGATGTTGTAAGTTATATTTTATTTTTTTTAATATACATTGGGTTATTCTCCCCACTTTTACTTTTACTCATTTTTTTCTTAGTTTCCTCTGATAATTTTTTGCCGTAATTTGGGTTTTTATCTCCTTTCATACCTTCACTTATCTTTTTTTTGTGTTCTTCAGAAATTTTTCTACCCTTATTCCATGTAACCCTACCAACATTTTTACCCTTCATTGACTCACTAATTCTTTTTTTTGTTTCTTCTGAACGTTTTTTACCTAATTTTACTTCACTAAATTTTTTTCTACTTTCTTCAGAATGTTTGAAACCTAATGGACTGCCAGCTATTGGGTTACAATTATAACCATTACTGTAAGTTTTTAAATTATCTATCCAATATTGTTCACGTTCAATTAGTAAATTTTTAGGACATTCTTCTACGATTTCAAAAATGAAATTATCTAAACCATATTTATTTTGGGCACGTTGAAGTTTAATTGAATGGTGTTTATTATTTTTTAGTTTAAATTTATGTAAGTTCCACCTACTATAGATATTCACAGCACTACCAATATAAATTTTACCATTTATTTTGTTAGTGATTTTATATATTCCTGTTAATTTTTTCATATTTATTTGTATAATATATAAATATCACATATCTTTGTACTGTTATGAAAAAGTTGAAACCCATAGTAATTGACGCAGACACTCTCAGAAAGATTGAGAAGACTGCCCACAGAAAGGCCTTAATTGAGGCTGGTATCTATGGTCGTCCAGCTCATAAAGTACACAAAGGTGCAAAGGATTACACTCGTAAGGTTAAACATAAAAAGAATTGGGCTTAATTTTTAACCCACATCTTGATATTTAATTTTAAGAGTATTAAATTTGATTATACAGTTGGTGTTGTAATCGCTCCCTAATAGTAAATTACGAATTCACATTAGGTTTTCACCGACTACCAATTTAAGGGTCACGAGGGGTTTAAGACGAAAGTCTAAGACAACTTTGTGACCCTTTTTAATTTTAAGAAAATGGAAAAAAAAGAATTATGGAAAATAGTAGAGTTAGAGATTCAATGGTTAGCCTACTATGGTTTGGGTGAGGATAGGAAAGTTTTAGATTTATCTAAAGAAAGTATCTACGAACAATTAAGAAGTATTGGTTACACCAAAAGGGTTATACCTTTAGACTTAAGATGTATCGGAGCTTTATGTTACGAATGGAAAGACGGTATGGGAATTGAGGATTTACTTCCATTAAATGAAAGGCGTAATCCTAGTGAAAAGAAATACAGTCCTTTAGAGACATGGGTGAAGTTATTCCCAAACGAGAAAGAAATGATATATAAAAAAATAAACAATGAATAAATACGAAAGATTAAAAAACGAATTAGACGAAAAAGGAACAGGAAAGATGAAGTGTTTTGGTGATTCCATGATTCCAATCCTTTATACAGGTTGTAACCTTACATTCGTCAAACAAGAAAACTATGAAATAGGTGATGTAGTTTTCAGTAAAGTACATGGATGGTGGATTGACGCCCACAAGATTGTACAGAAGGATAATCGTAGAGGTTATCTAATCGCCAATAATCATGGTCACTTAAACGGATGGACCCATCAAGTTTTTGGAAAGGCCATAAAAGCAGAATATAATGATGGGTCATTTAAAAATTTATAAATTATGAGTAAAGTGTTTTTTACGTCCGACACACACTTCGGACACAACAACATCATCAAGTACAGTGGTCGTCCATTCAAGGATGCAAACCATATGGACGAGATGTTGATTAAGAACTGGAACGCAACAGTTTCAGAAAATGATGAAGTCTACCACCTTGGTGACGTATCTTTAACAAGTCCTGAAAAGACCTTGGACATTCTTAACAGATTGAACGGTAAGATTTATCTTATCAAGGGAAACCACGAAAAGTCTGTGATGATGAAGTCCTACACTAGGGAAAAGTTTGATTGGATTAGAGACATGACAGAAGTAGTCATTAACGGTCAATCAATAACCCTTTGTCACTACGCTATGAGGGTTTGGAACAAGTCTCACAGAGGAAGTTGGCATCTATACGGACACTCCCACAACAGTCTTGAAACTGAAGCTTGGGGTCGTTCAATGGATGTGGGTGTAGACTCAGCAAATGTAATCCTAGGTGATTACCGCCCCTTTTCTTTTGATGAAATTTCTCGTATTCTTAGCAAAAGAGAATTCAAAGGAGTTGACCATCATGAAGAAAGATAAAACAATCATAGGTTCAGAGGAAGTGATTTCATTTCCTGAGGTAGGTATCGACTCTATTGATGCTCGTATTGATACGGGTGCAACAACATCATCTATTGGTGTTAGGAAGATAGAAGAAAAAGATGACCACATCTGTTGTACGATGCCTAACCATCAAACTGTTTGTTTTAGAGATTACACTAAGAAAGTAGTCAAAAGTTCATTCGGACATACTGAAGAACGGTATGTTGTCCGATTGCTAGTTAATGTACATGGACGTAAGGTTCGTACGAAATTTACTTTGGCCGACAGAAGTAAAATGAAATTTCCTGTTCTTGTTGGACGTAACTTATTGAAAGGTAAGTTTATTGTAGACGTTAGTCTTTAAATAACATATCATTCTGATTTAATTTCAATATCCCATTTAATTTTTTAATATCGATAGGAATAACTTCACCATTTATATTAGAACCAATCCACACATAAGTTAGACTCTTACTTTCAATTACTAATATCTTGTAGTAACTTATTGGTATCTTAATTTTAGATTTATTAAGGTAGGTTTTCTTTTTATTGTTGTAGATAACACCTGTATAGATAGTAGCATCAGACTTGTACTTACCGATTGAATCTTCTACATTACTTTCTAATTGTGCCCACTTACCCCTATTAAAGGCCGCAAGTTGAGGTGCTTGATTGAATAAACTAAATGAGTGGTAATTTAAACTATCATCATAAGATGTAATATTGGAAGGGGTTAAATGACCTAAGTCGTAACCTGAATGTAAGTAAGTCTCCTTATTATAGATACCTTTATATTTTTCACTATGCCATTTGTCACTCCTTACCCCATCTATCTTTAGGTATTCATTATACTTTATCTTATGGACTGACAAGAAACTATTAGTATCTGAATCTAAATAAAAAGTAAGTTCATTATGGGTGATACTTAGTTTAGTTGGTTTGAATGTTAGTCCTAGAACAAACGGTAGTAATAGTAACAGTAGTAGTTTTTTCATATTCTTTTTTTAATCTTTTTTAAAACCCTATGAGATTCAGTGGTTAGTTTATGACCTTTTCTCATATTTGTAATTGACCTAATGAATCTTAGATTAGATAAACTACCAATTTTTTCAGGTGGTATTTTATTATGGAAACCATGTATTATAGGTACAATGTGATCCAAATGGAAACAAGACGCACCTCTAAAACATCTCTTATCATAATTCCTTAAAACGTGAAGTGGTTGAGATTCAGTGATACACCAAACCTTAATATAGTATAGTCTTTTCTCTAAGTCTTTAATGACTGTTAACTTACGTTTCTTAATATTTGGGTTATCTTTTAAGAGTATTTTACACTCATTTAATAACATTTTATCCCTTTCTGATATTGCCTTCTTCATATTTCTATAAATACCTGTATACTTATAGAAAAAGAAAGTTATGAGTAATACACCACAAACAAGAGAACAAAAGGCAAAAGCATTCGATGCTTTGTTATTGGAACACGATAAACTTAGCCGTGAGGTAAGTCTTATCCAATCAAAATTTAATTTGTCGTCAGAAGATGATAAAAAAATTAAACAACTAAAAAGAGAGATGCAAGCTTTACAGGATAAAGCTGCAAAACTTGGTAGTTATTAATTTATTTGACTATTTAAAGAATGGTACATATATTTGTACTGTTCTTTGAATTATGGGGGCGACTTGGAATTGACTGGCTATGTTTGATTCTGTAGAAGCATGTCGAGACTTGTTAGACGGCTCGTAAAAACCAACTATCAATTTGTAAACGGCGATATTTTCGCAGACGCTACTGTAGGTCACTTCGTGACTGAAGGTGCTGAAGTTGTAGCCTAATTAGATTAGGAAACAACACGGGTCAGGACATACCCAGGAACAGAAGTCCTAAACCAGGTGTAATCTCTACCCGAAAAGAGATAGTGGAAGATTAGTTCTCAGTAAACCGAACCACTATAAAATAAGGGAATTGTGAAGTTTGGAAGGTTAGAAAATCTTATCCTAAACATGTAGAAGACATTGTTAAAGTTAGAGCAGGACGCGGGAGTCGAAGCCCGCCGCCTCCACCACTTAAAAGGTTATCGAATTGATAACCTTTTTTATTTTAATCAAATGTGGAGACATTTGATTTTTATGTGGAGACCGTATATTTATTAATATGAGAAAGAAAACTGAACTTATATGTGATAATGAAAACTGTCGTAAACATTATCAAAAAGATTTGTCTGAGTATAAAAGAAATTTAAAATTAGGTAGAAAAAATTACTGTTCTTTGAAATGTGTTGGTGAATGTACTTCGCACTATTTAGAAGGTTACGGTGAGAAAAATAAACACAATTTGATTTCTGATAATAGGAAAGATAAATATACAGGTCTTAGAGAACATTTAAATAGGGTTAAAAGACGTAATAAAAATTATAATATAACCTTAGAGGATTTATATGAACAATGGGAAAAACAAAAAGGAATTTGCCCATATACGAAAGTAGAATTAAAACACCCAAGAACTAAAAATATTGAGCCTTATTTTATGGCGTCTTTAGATAGGATAAACTCAAATATAGGTTATGTTAAAGGTAATATACAATTTATTAGTGTGTCTGCCAATTATGCCAAAAGTAATATGACACATGAACAAATGATTAAGTTTTGTGAGATAATCTCCAAGGCGTGGACAAATACGTAATTTTATAATAACTTTATCTCCACTAACATTTTAATTTTATAAAAATGAACATCGAAAAAAAGAAAAAGAAGTTTCAAAAACGATATGATAAAGCATCTATCGGTGATACCGTTAAAGTAGTAAAATTCAAAAGAAAACATTTTAACGATGAATTGGCTCAAACCAATGGTTTTGGATTCCAAGACTTAAAAGACGAGGCAAAGGAACTTTATAGATGGATGATGTGTGAAAACATGGACATTCACATCGCACCCGAATCTTTGAATACTGAAGATTTCAGTGTGTTGGTTACAGTTAAAAAAGTAGGATTACTTAATTAAAAACATTTGTTTCCTTGTTTAGAAAAACAAGGTGGTGGATCCCGAAACAGTTAAATCCGTTCGGCCCTTAAAGAAAAACCCCACGGTTGGTGGGGTTTTTTAATGCTTTATAAATTATTGTTTGAAAATTTTTCTTGAACTACCATCACTATAACGTTCAATAATGAATCCCCTATAATCGGTATTAACTTCCTGACCATATTGATTATAAGTGCCAATTAAAGTTGGTTCCTCTATTTTACTATCGGTATTATCAACGACAATAATTTTAAAGGTTTCAGTCTCACCGTTATAATCTGTTTGTTTTAATCTATAATAGTTGTAGTCAAACCTTTTGAATGAGTAATCTTTATATTGATACATTGTCCCAACGTTAGTACTTCCTGCTCCATTAATTTTTGATAATTCTCCCCATGAATAACCATCATTTGATCTCTCTAATGTGAAATAATCGTTATTATTTTCGGTGGCACAAACCCAAGACATCTGATTATAAGTGTTGTTATTATAACCTTCAAAGGAAATCAATTCAATAGGTAATGTTGTATTACAAACAATTTGGAAGTTTATAATTTTATAACCTGTATATCTAAACGTTGCATCAGATGTAAAATTAAACCTAAACATTAAACTTGGTGCTGTTGGTATAACAGGGAGTGTCCATACAGCCCCTGGGTATGCACCTGCATTACCAGTTAATCCAACACCTGGACCATAAAAATTAGTCCAAGTCCCTCCACCGTTAGTTGAATACTCACAAAATAGAAAATCATATCCAAATTCAGCATTCCCACTAATTTGAAATGATATTGTAATATTGGGAGCACTAGCACAAGTCGCGTTAATAATTGGGGATGTATAGTAAGTATTTTGATTATTGGCGTAATTACCAGCACAGTTGGTTGTTACAACACCACCTAAACAACCACCATTCCAATTCAAAGCACCACCAGCACCAAGATTTGTGGAAGTCCAACCTGGGTTAACACCTGGTGTCCAAGCATAGGGTAGTTGTGCCATTGTTACTGTTGATAGTAACATGAACAACGATATAATATAATTTTTTAATTTCATTCTTCTTTTTTATAAATTAAAATTCTAATACCATCTTCTGGTTCCCAAATATAATCAACAGATTTTCTATTTGAGGTTATTTTCTTCTTTATTGAGTCATCAATTGTGACATTATTAACGTTTGTTAAAATTTTGAATGTTGATGTATCTGCAGGTAGTACCTCAACCTTGATGGTGGGTTTAATATTTTGTGACATAACACAAAACGTTGTTAAAAACAATGTTAATGTGAATAATATTTTTTTCATAGTTTGACGATTTAGTTTATCTTACCTATTATTAGTATAAATATAAAAATAGTCAATATATGCAGAATATTAAAGATTTTCTCAACTCGGAAGACACATTCATCAAAGTCTTAACTATTTTAAAATCTTACGACACCAAGGGAGTATTAAATGATTTAATATCTCCATCATCTAATTTCATAGCAGGCGGTTCCGTTTCAAACATTCTAATATCTATGGTTCACGGTGGAACACCCGTGATTAATGACATAGACATCTACAAAGAGGTAAAAGAAAAACAACAAGTAAATGGTGAAGTTGGTGGTAATTACATTCGAACAAAAAAAGTTAACGATTGGTACCCCGCAACTTACATTAATGAAGATGGTCTTGAAATAGTTGACGACTCTTATGGTCGTATTTTCGTTGCTGAAAATGGTGCTAGAATGAGAGTGTTCAGACATTGTAGGAAAAACATCTTTAATATCATAGAATTTCTCTATGAAGACTACAGAAACCACAATCAGAAGATTATTAAAACTAGAGATATGGTGGTTCTTGAAGGTTTTGATTTAAACTGTTGTAAAGCAGGTATCAACTTGGATACCAAGAAGATTATCTATACACCCGAATTTGTTGAGTTCCTTGAAACAAAACAATTAAAGATTGTAAACCCTTGTGCTCCAGTTCACTCAACGATTAGACTTTACAAGAAGATGAAGGACATTGATTGTTTTTGTAACATAGAACATGAAATGAGATTCCTTACAGTTGCTGCAAAACATGTTCAAGGTGGTCAAATGAGTAAATACATAGGGCCTGAAACTTATTCTAAATACTTAAAAATGAAGGATTTTGTGGATAAGTATTTCACTTTACGTGAACCACAAAATAGTGATGAAATTCCTCACAGTTTAAAAGAGATATACTACATCGGTAATAAACGTAACCCAGACGTTAACATATGGTTATTTGATCCTGTAATGGATTTCGATATTGTTGAAAGTGTTGGTAATATCAATACAGTTAGAAGAACTTGGGAGTTACTTTATACATTCAGAAAGAAGTCTGAACAAGATAAAATCAACAAGATATTCTATAAGAACATCTTTTTAGGTAAAACACAGGAAGACGTATGGAAGACTTCAGAGTATAAAGGTAGGGGTGATAATAATGAAGCAATCTACGAAGATAAACCTTGTTATTATTCTAGTCGTTATACCTATTCAATGATATTGAGTAAGAAAGACTATTATAAATGTAACTTCGACATTAAACATGTGGACTATATTGATAATTTTACACGTGAACACCACGGTATGAAAATGTTTCTTAAGGATTGCAACACGTTGACCGAACAATATGAATTAATCAAATTCATTAAATCTGTAGCTAAAAAAGAGGGTGAGTGGGTAATCGGTTCGTTGGAGACGGCTGATAGATATATGGTAACAACTAGGGATGAAAATAATAAGTTGTTGGCAAACGATATCACTAGAGAAACAATCCTCAAATTGGTTGAGAAGTTTAAAAAAGAAAATGTAGAAGAACTTACCACCAAATTGGATTTATCTGATTTTGAATATAAGGGTTGTGTTAGGGAACTTGTTACAACACAACAATTAAAAGATGAAGGTGCTCGTATGGGACACTGTGTGGGTGGTTATAGTAGTTCGGTAAGAGGTGGTACCTCACGTATTTTCCATATCGATTGTGATGGTATCGGTTCAACAGTTGAGGTTAGTATACCAAAAAGATATAAGGAAGCCTATCGTGATTGGTTCAATGAAGAAACAAAAAAGACAAAAATTATTGAGGTATATCAACCAAATGATGTAACTTTGTTTAAGAATACTTGTTTCGCTATCTTTGACGATGGAACAACCGAAAAGATGAACATAACTAGTGTAACTTATAGTGTTAGACAACACCATGGTAGATACCCTGAAAAGGGTAATCTTAAACCCACCGAAACTAACGAAAAGATTGTTGGAGAGTTAATTAGATATTTAAATATAAATCACCTTCCTGAAAATTATAAAATTAGGATGGAAAATTTGGCCACAAAAGAAGAAAGTGGTACATTTGTATACTAAAATGAAAACTATGAAAAACATAATCTTTATCCTATTCGCAATGGTAATCGGTTTCACTTCTTGTAAGAAGGAGAACATCGCACCGTCTAATCCGCAAACTACCGTTAACAACCCAGCTAATGTTAACCCAATCGGTTATACTTGGGAGTTATATAGTGGTAGAGTTTATGTGAAGAACCTTGATAACGGTTCTACTTTCTACTACGACCACTTCAATTCTATCAAGAACTCTAGTAACTTAGATATCTTCATTTCATCTGGTCTTCCATTTGATATGATTTCTAAGGGTATGACTACTTGGAAGTTTACAAGTTCTAACCAATTCGTTTTGGATGGTAGTTCTACTTATAACTACAATACTAATACTAACGGTATCTTCAACGTTTACGGAATGGAAAACGGTTCTACTCGTAACATCGAAGTGTTGAACTCTACTAATGATGTAATGAATGTTAAGGTTTATGAAAGTAACGGTAACAATGGTACTAACAACTTCACTTTCTATACTGTTTTAACTTTTGTTAAAGTTGGTTACACAGGTACCGTTAACGAGTACACTGTACCATCAGGATACTCTTACAGTGGTGTGGTTGGTAACCCATCTACTTCTACAACTTTGGTTGGTACTAAGTGGGTTGTTACTAAGTATGTACAAAACTTCGTGACTCAATTACCTAACGATACTTTGGAGTTCATTTCTACAACTCAATACACTATCAATGGTTCTACTCCTCGTAACTATTCTTTGAGTAGCATCGTTGGAAACAACAACAAGAGTTTGTCTCTTTATTCTTTCACAACTTTAGGTGGTGATTGGAGTGGACAAGTTCAAGGAACTTTCATCAATGATTGGGTTATTAACAACGCGTTGTTCAGTAACATGTTCGTCACTACTCCTGACGCAAGAATGTGGGTAGTAAGAATACTCTAAAATAAAAAAGGGACTTTTTAAGTCCCTTTTTTATTAATCTTCTTTTCTGAATTTCTTATTAACATAAATCGCCTTCTTCTTAGACTCCCTACGTTTAACGGATTTCTTAGTAAAAGTCTTTCTATCCTGTAACTCTCTCATTTGACGAGTCTTGATAACTTTAGACTTTAACTCTTTTAAGGCTTTCTCAATTCCACCTTTACCCTCTTTTACTTTTACTTTTAACATATAATATAAATATGTTGAATTTAATCTAAAAATCAAGTGTTATTTAATTTTTAAGTGTGGACTAAAACCGACTTGGTGACTATCTTATATTTATTATTAAATAACTTAATAATGTTATTAGGAAACTTATCAAATAGAATGTTTTTAAATCACAGAATTAATAATTCACAAGTAAATTTATTAGAAAATGGATATCGTAAGAATAACCCTAACAGGGTGTGGCTACGATGTAGCAAGGGGCATTGTCACAAAAAAGGACTACAACAGAATCAAGAATTCTACCTCCCTTGATAATATTTGGATTAAAGGATTATATAGAAAATTAGGAAAACAGTGGGGTGGAATCAAACAAGAGTTCCACGATTATGGGATAACAAGTGGTGATATCATTATCACAGTAAATAATGAAGAAATAATAAATTTACCAGTAAATGTCTTAAGTAGTTATAGTTTTAGTGACGGTGATTTAGTTGAGTTGGAAGGTTATCATTACCCAAAAACTGATGATGTTGTCGTGACTTCAATTCAAGAACTGAGAGGAACTTTCATGGATGTGGTTTTTGTAACAGAAGAGGAATTCAATTTTAATAAGTTCAAATTTATTGAAAAGGAAATTCAAGATGAAAATGAAGAAACTATTATCAGTTCTTTAATCAGTGAGGTTTACTATGATGGGGAAATGATTAATTTTAATGGTGATAACACAGAACTCCGTATGTCAAAGATAAATTTTGATACAGGAGAAAAAAAGTTTCAAAAGAAAAATGAGAAAAATAATAATCGAAGGATTTAAACTTAACGACAATGTATTGATTACATCCTATGATCCACCAATCAAAGGTAGGGTTATGGATATGTATGAATTGGAATCAACAATGGTTCCTGATGAACAACTAAGACGTTTGTACCCAGAGAAAGTACCCGTATTTGAAGTGGTATTGGAAGATGGTAAACTACGTTCTTTTGTGAAGGATGTTGTTAAAAAGGCTTAAAACCTTTTCTTCAAAATATTCTTGAGTAAATAAGCTCCAGCTGAAAGGGTCAATCCGACAAATAGTTGTCCAACATTGTCGATATTGAACCCTTTTTCTGCTGCCAAATTCTTTATAAGATTAAGAACTGGAACAGACATAAAGGTGAAAGCTAAAACGTCTACGAGGGTGGTTACTGTAACACCAACTTTATTACCCACAACTTTAAATAAACCTACAGTACTGTTAATGAATTTGATTACTTTCTTTAATTCAGATTCTACTTTGTGTTCTTTAACCCTAGCAACTAATTTATCAATATCTTCAGCTGATTTAGTTAATAACACATAAAATGCTGTGATAACTAATAACGTCACATCATATTTGGTTATGTGTATACCCCCATTACTTAATAATTCATTAACAGGTCCAACAAATGCGGCAATACCAACACCAAAGGTGAACATAAAGTCGGCATTCAACTTTAAATCGTCGATGACTTTTTTAACCATAGATTTACTTTCACTGTCCTCCAGATTATTATCTTCCCTTAGTATTTCTTCATACATTAGGTTGATTTGACCTTCAAGGTAAACTTGTTCTACTAATAAATTTAATGATAGGTTTGAAATGTTACTCATATGATTATAAATATGCACTAAAGGTACCTTTAAAAGGAAGGAAGAATATTTATATATAAAATACTACTATGAAAAAAGTAATTCGTCTAAGTGAAAATGATATCGAAAAATTGGTAAAGAAAATTATCAAGGAAGATAAAGAAAAATCACCGTGTTGGAAAGGTTATGAGGCCGTTGGTATGAAAACCAAAAACGGTAAAAAAGTTCCTAACTGTGTACCAATCAAAGAGAATGAAGAGTATTCGTCCAATAATTACATGTTTTGGCAAAATCTTCAAACCATTAAAGAGGCTGTAGACGGTATCTTAGGGATGGATAAAGAAGAGGTTGATAAAATGTTATCCAATGGACATGGTTGGGCTATCGATCACATCTCAACGTCAGCTGATGATGTTGAAGAAGTTTATCATTTCTTGGAGGGTAATGAAACAGCATCATCATTGGCTGACCAACAAAGGGAGGTTTATTCACATAATGTTAAGGGTAGAAAAATATATGAAGACCAATATGGTTCGGTAGAATTAATGACCGAAGGTGAAGGTAAAGGTGCTTGTGCAAATCGTGGTTTAAACAAGCCTTGGTTAACACCTGGTGGCCCTAAGAAACGTTCTGTTTGTGTTAAAAATGGTGAAGGTAATGTTGTTAAGGTTAACTTCGGTGACCCAAACATGACAATTAAAAAATCAAACCCTGAAAGAAGAAAATCTTTTAGAGCTAGACATAAATGTGAAACACCAGGTCCAAAATGGAAAGCTCGTTATTGGTCTTGTAAAGCATGGTAACATGAAGAAGTTGATTAACAAAATATTAAAAGAGGAGATAACTATCCAATCAACGGATAGTGTTTTTGCTATTGTTAACAATGTTGACAATGAACTTTTAATGTATGATGACGATGATGGTGGCTATAGTTTTACCACTAGATATGGAAATGTTTACCCTATAACAGTAAAACAAATTATGTCCAATTCATTCCCAACTAAGGAAATGGCTGAAAGTGTTTTGTCGGTTTTTATACAACAAAGGGAAGAGGCGGCCGAATGGGATGAATCTGAAGATTATAATACTGATAATTGGGAGGTTGTAGAGTATATGATAGCCTTAGAACCAAGGAAAGATATGGATAATTTATTTAATACATGAAAAATTTAATTAATAAAATAATAAAAGAAGAGATTTATAATCTGTTCGAAGACGGTGAAGAAAATGAGTTAGAATGGGCTCAGGATGCTGTTGATGAGGCAAACGAAATTTGTGTCCTATCATTCCAAAAGGGAAACAGTAAGTTAGAGTGGCCTCTATTCTCCTTACCTTCTGGTTATAGTTGTCCTTTCGCAACAAGATGTAAAAACTTCCCAGCAAGATGGGATCCTGAAGCTGAATCACCAACAGGTGACGAAAACAAAAAAGGTGCTTTCAGACGTTTTGCAAGTACAGGTAAAACGATTTCAAAAACTAAAAAGACTGAGTTTCTTTGTTACGCTGCGAGAGCACAATCTCAATACCCTTCAGCTAACATGAATGCATTTAATAACATGGATTTGTTAAATGATGCTAATCGTGCGGGTGGTGTTAAAGCCATGACCGAATTGATTAATGACTCAATGAAGTACTATGAAAGGGTAAAGAAATTTAAATTCGATATATTAAGGGTTCATGAGGCGGGTGACTTCTTTAGTTCAAACTATATGAAAGCATGGTTTGAAGTTGCAAGAATGAGACCTAATACATTATTTTATGCTTATACAACATCATTACCGTTTTGGATTGAGAATCAGGCCTTGAAACCTGATAACTTTAAATTGATTGCATCTATGGATGATGAAAATGTTGAAACTATTAAACAAAACAATTTAAGATATTCAAGAGTTGTTGGTTCTGAAGAAGAGGCAAGAGAACTAGGGTTACCAATAGATGTCGATGATAGAATAGCTTGGGACACTGATTACAATTTTGCTTTAGTTATTCACGGCCCACAACACAAAGACACACCAATGTCTAAAGCTCAACAAGCTAATAAAAAGGCGGGGATTTATGACAAAATGAAAGGTGAAAAGGAAGAGAAACAATCCTATAAAGATTTCAGAAGAGAGCTATTAAACAAAAGAATGAATCAACCAAAATATGTTCAGGGTGAATTAGAATTCCCTGAAGAGATTAGTGAGTCAAGATTGTTTAGTGGTGGTGAGGATGATGAAATCGGTAAACTTATCCTTCAAAATTTAACTAAAAATAAACCAAAAGTTTATTATTACGACAATTGGAGTTGGGATGATCCTAACTTACTTGGATTCAATATCGATGCAGGTAGAGTTCAATTGTTTTGGGGTGGTAAACATTACCTATACATTACTTTTAAAAATGAAGAACTAGATTTAAATCATCTCTTACTTAAGAGAATACAAAAAGAAGGTATGAAATTATACTCTATCCAAAAAAAGGAAGAGGATGATAAAAGACGTAAGAAAGTTTTTGATGATGAAACTAGAATGAGACTAATGAGAGGTACCATGACACAAGATGAATTAACTCAAATGAGTGATGATGCTTTTGAAGATGTTTATGATTTGGAAGAATCATATTATGGTATTAATGACAACCAATCTGTAATCAAAGAAAACAAAGAATTTGGATCAGAGGACGTTTTATTACAAGGTCATAAAGGATACAAAGGTAAAGTATTCGTTCATAGGAACCTAAATAAACCACCTTATTGGACAATCAAGGCAAGACGTGGTGAAGAGGCTGGTCTTGTTATTGGTTATGATAAAACAGTTCACTTAACAAATGTAGTGTTTAGTGTTGGTGAGAAATCTCGTCAAAGAGTATTAGCATCAGGTCAGAAAAATGTTCACGCAGGTGTTATTGGTAATATAGATTCGTCAATCCCAGATACAAAGGGATGGATTCCTGTAACTTATAATCCATATAAAAACAGAACATTCGTAAGAGTAGATAATGGGGAGCCTATTTTCAGAGCGAAAGAGGCAGTCCTTAAAAATGAAAAAGAAGTTTGGGTTAAATTGTAATG